>Ga0306910_1000110_pt1 | contig 51809 bp, 56 predicted proteins | sample AntRauMFilla2698_FD_190438 | JGI IMG/M metagenome (GOLD analysis project Ga0306910, IMG submission 190438) | Saline lake microbial communities from Rauer Islands, Antarctica - Metagenome Filla 2 #698 (v2) (version 2) | ecosystem: Environmental > Aquatic > Non-marine Saline and Alkaline > Saline ... | reverse complement strand
AATCTTTGTTCCAGTTCAAATAACATTTTTTCATGTGATTGGCGATGTTAAACATCAAACCATCTTTCATTTCTCCATCCTCAATTTTAATAGCTTCATCAATCATCCGTTTGATGTTATTACCGTAAAATCTATATTTAGGAAAGTTTTGTGGATATGGCAATGGCTCTGGTCGAGCATATAGCTCTTCTCGAGAAGGCATTGGGAACGGTGACTCTACATCCAGCTCAAAATTACTGATGATGAAAAGCTGATCCCACAATTTATGTTGAAAATCGGGGACATCTCTTAAGTGCGGATTCATGTTTCCCATCACATCAACAATACCTTTAGCTGTATTGTTTCGTTTTTCATTATCCTCAATAGTTTTGGCATATTCTACCATCTTTTGGATATGTCTTCCGTATTCTGGGATCTTTAATTCGTTTCTTTCAGAATTATACTCAAGGTAAGTTATCAATGGTCTTTGTTTTTTTGTAAGGATTGCAAAATAAGGAATTAATTTTACTCTGGTTATAAAGAAATCACATTCTCAATTTCTTCACCGACTTGTTTATACTTTTCTATAACAATATCTGGCGATTTGAGGGTGACATTTATAGAAACGCTGGTATATTTGCCTTTTGAAGATTTTTTAGTTGAAATAACAGCTCCAAGATTATCAAATATAGCTATAAGCTGATCTAAATTTTTTTGATCTGATGAGGGAACTATAAATTTGTAGAGATATGGCGCTGGCCAGTCGCTCGTTTTTTTGAGTCTTTTGCGCAGCGTTTTGTAAAATTCATCAGAAGATTTATCGGACTTCATGCTCAATTGTTTTATGCAAATATACTGTTATTACCTATTTTTATAAATTCTAGTCGCATTAATCTATGACCAAATTAAAACCCGTTAAAAATTTACTTATTGGTGGTCCAAGTACTGGAAAGTCAACCGTTCTTGAGGCTTTGTCTGACAGGGGCTATTGGTGTTTTCCAGAGGTGTCCAGAGAAGTCACTTTGGAAGCAAGACAACTTGGTATTGAACACCTCTTTCTGGATGAGCCATTAAAATTTAGTGAAATGCTTTTAAAAGGCAGAATAAAACAATTTGAAAAAGCTGAGATTCTAAATACTCACCAAGTTTTTATCGACAGAGGTATTCCAGATGTCACTGCTTATATGGATCATTTCAATGAAGATTATCCAAACGAATTTGTAAAGGCCAATAGAAATTACAGATATGACCATGTGTTTTTATTTCCGGTTTGGAATGAGATTTACACACAAGACAACGAACGCTTCGAGGACCTTGAACTAGCAAGGAACCTTCAGGACGCTTTAATAAAAACTTATGAAGACCTCGATTATAAACTTATAGAAGTACCAAAATCTAGAATTCATGACAGAATAGAGTTTATATTGAATACTATAAAATCAAGATGAAAACTTCTCCCCGTGACATACTAAAAACCTACTGGGGATATGAAAGTTTTAAACCTTCACAATTACTTGCGATTGAATCTGCTATTGAAGGAAAAGATACTTGTGTATTTTTACCAACAGGTGGAGGTAAATCCATTTGTTTTCAGGTTCCAGCACTTTTAGAAGATGGGATTTGCATTGTAATATCTCCTTTGATTGCGCTAATGCAGGACCAAGTTGAGAATCTCAAATCCAGAGGAATTAAAGCTCAGTTCCTGAGAAGTGGCATGCCTTACAGAGAAGTAGATCAAAAACTTGATAATTGTGTGTATGGGAATTATAAATTCCTATACTTATCTCCAGAACGGCTTCAGCAAGATCTTGTTCAACAGCGTATAAAAAAGATGAATGTGAACTTTATAGCTGTAGATGAGGCACATTGTATTTCACAATGGGGACATGACTTTAGACCGGCTTATAGTCAAATTCAAATTTTGAGAGATTTACACCCTAAAGTTCCGGTCATAGCACTTACCGCTACCGCAACAATTCAGGTTAAAAAAGATATTGCGGAAGAGCTAGAACTGGATCAACCCACAATTGTTGAAGAAAGTTTCCAAAGGGCTAACATTTCTTTTCTGAATGAGTTCTCGAACGACAAGATGAATGATTTATTTGACTTATTACAAAGTTCTGAACCAAGTACTATTGTATATGTTCGAAATCGATCAGCTTGTATGGAATTATCTAATTTTTTAAATAAGAAAGGATTGAAGTCTACTTTTTTTCATGGAGGGATTTCTCAAACCGAAAAACAGAAGAGACTCGCATCTTGGCTTGCAGAAGAACAGCACATTATGATTGCTACAAATGCCTTTGGAATGGGCATCGATAAAGCCAATGTAAGGCAAGTTGTTCATTATCATCTGCCAGAAAGCATGGAAAGTTATTACCAGGAAGCCGGAAGAGCTGGAAGAGATGGGATGCCATCTAAAGCAATCATTTTGTATAATGAAAGCGATAAACAACGGTTAAATAATCAGTTTGTTAAGACTATTCCAACATTTGAAGCTGTTCAAGCGGTTTATAAAGCGATCATGAGTTACTTTAGGGTGGCTTATGGTGAGGGCGGAAATAAAAGCTTCGATTTCAATTTCCATGATTTTTGTTCTCGCTACAAATTACATACTATACTTTCATACAATGCCTTAAATCTTTTGGACAGGTTGAGCATTTTAAGTTTAGACAAGTCTTTTCAGAAAAAAACCAAATTAAAATTTCAAGTATCTAGCGAACGACTTATTCGTTTCATAGATAACAACACGCAATTTGCTCTGCTTGTAAGGACATTATTAAGAACTTACGGAGGTATTTTTGAACAAGAATTAACTGTTAATACTCATCTTTTGAAAAAGAAAACCGGTTTTAGTGATAAAGAAATTTACTCACAGCTGGAAACTCTTGAAAAACATGGTTTACTTGAAGCAGAATTCATCAAACAAGACCTTAGCATTACATTGATTCCTCCACGTGAAGACAACTACACCTTAAACCCTCTTAGAAAATACATAATTCAATATCAAGAAAATAAGCTTGAGAAAGCAAAAACTGTTCTAAATTATATAGAAGCAGACTCTCAATGTTTGCAAAATTTTATCCTAAATTATTTTGGCGAAAAAGACTTCAGTCCTTGTGGAAAGTGCAGTAATTGTTTGAATAATAAAATGAACGCCATAAAAGGCCAAGATTCTAAATATTACAAAAAAATTGAAACCCAAGTCTTAAAGCTTTTAGATCAGTCAGAATTAAATTCAAAAGAAATTATACAAAAAAGCAATTATCCGAAGCATGCAATGCTTACGACATTGCAATTTCTACTAGAAAAGAATAAAATAAAACTCACAACAAAAAACACTTACACGATAGTTCTATGAATACATTAAGAATACTTTTTATGGGAACTCCAGATTTTGCGGTTGGGATTTTGGATCACTTGGTCAAGTCTAATCCAAATATCGTAGGAGTTGTAACGGCTCCAGACAAACCTGCAGGAAGGGGAAAGAAACTTCATTCGTCTGCTGTTAAGGTTTATGCTGAAAAACACAGTATTGAAGTTTTACAGCCTACAAATTTAAAATCTGAAGAATTTCAAGCTGATTTAAAACGGCTTGATCCTAATCTTATTATAGTAGTTGCATTTAGGATGTTACCAAAAATAGTCTGGGATTATCCAGAATTTGGTACGTTTAATCTGCATGCATCTTTATTACCAAAGTATCGCGGTGCGGCTCCTATAAACTGGGCGATTATCAACGGTGAAAAGGAAACTGGAGTCACAACATTCTTTATAGACGAAGAAATAGATACAGGTAAAATTATCGACTCCAAGCGCATTCCAATTGAAGCTAATGATGACGTTGAAAGCCTCCACGACAAACTGATGGTGCTTGGAGCTGAATTGGTAAATGAGACAGTAAAATCCATTCAGAATGGCGAAATTGAAGCTGTTTCTCAAACACACGAAAAATCTTTTAAGCCTGCTCCAAAACTTACTAAAGCTAACACTAAAATAGACTGGAAACAATCCGCTCAAGATATCGTAAATTTCGTAAGAGGTCTTACCCCATTCCCCACAGCGTGGACTGAATTGGAAATGAACGGTGAGATTTTGAAAATTAAAATTTTCAAAGTTGAAGCAAAGCTTTATCATCACTCAAATAAAATTGGGAGTTCATATTACGATAAGGAAAAAAAATGCATTTGTGTTGCCGTAGAAGATGGGCTTATCTTAATAAAAGAGCTACAATTTCCTGGTAAGAAAAGAATGCCGGCTCAAGCATTGGTAAATGGTATGGGTTGGGAATATGAATACAATTTTGTCTAAATAAGTGAACTCATTTTTGAAAATCAAGATTTAAAGGCTCAAAAACCTAATTTTCGCCCATTCTACAAGGATTTTATGGCTATTTTCTTGCACAGTAATATTTTCCATATAAATTTGTAATGTGTTAATAAAATGTTTAATCAACAAAATCTAAATTTTACATTATGAACAAAACGAATTTAATCGATGCCATGGCAGAAGATGCTGGTGTTACAAAAGCAGAAGCAAAAAAAGCTCTTGAGTCTTTTCTAGAAAACGTTGAAGGAGCTCTTAAAAAAGGAGACCGTGTCTCTTTAGTTGGATTTGGATCTTGGTCTGTATCTAAAAGAGCTGCACGTGAAGGTAGAAATCCACAAACTGGAAAAACTATCAAAATCGCTGCTAAGAATGTAGTAAAGTTCAAAGCTGGGTCAGATTTGCAAAAAGCAGTCAACTAAGCTTAACAACTTACATTTCTTTAAAATTTAAAGACCTTTTTGTAAAAGGTCTTTTTTTATTGTCTTTTTTGATTTTTTTTGTTAAATTGTTAGATGTAAACTTTAATTATGGAAAGACTTCTACCTAACCGAGGAGATGTATTGGTGTCGGAACCATCTACAATTGGTGATATCACATTCAATCGCTCTGTCATATTACTTGCCCACTTGGATAAAGAAGGTGCTGTAGGATTTATCATCAACAAGCCTCTTGATTTTAACCTTGAGGAATTGATTCCAGAAATTGAAGAGAATTTTAAAATTTTCAATGGTGGTCCTGTAGAACAAGAGAATCTTTATTTCATTCACGATGTGCCACATCTTATAACGGATAGTGTAGAAATAAAAGATGGGATTTATTGGGGAGGCTCTTTTGAGATGATTGTTAATCTGATTAATACCAAACAAATTACACCTAAGAATATTAAATTTTTTCTTGGCTATTCAGGTTGGGATCCCGACCAATTGGAGACCGAGATTGATTTGAGAACCTGGATAATCGATTCTGAAACCAAATCCAACGATATTCTTAATTCACTTAAGGATGGAGAATACTGGCAAGAGAAAATGAAAGATCTTGGAGGAGAATACCTATTGTGGTCTAATGCCCCTGATAATCCTAATTATAATTAAACATCTACCAATCTTGCTTTTGCATTAAGTTTACCAACTAAGCTTTTAGCTACGGTATTTGCATAAGTTTTTTTTCTGTATTTCGTTATGGACTGTACACCTTGTATAGCATTGGTGTAAAATATTTCATCCGCTTTTTGAAGTTCAAATGGAGAAATAGATTCTTCTTTCAATGTATAGTCCTCAGATTTTCCTAAAATTTCTATCAATTGTTTTCTGATAATTCCGTTAAGGCAGCCATCTGAAAGTGGTGGTGTTTTGATTTCTTCACCTTTAACCACAAATATATTTCCATTGGTCACTTCTAGGACAGATTTCTTTTCATTAATGAGAAAACAATTGTCGAAGTCATTTTCTTTAGCATAAACTCCTGCTAAAATATTAACCAACTTGTTGTTGGATTTAATTGTAGAAAGCATTCCAGATTGAACGTAATGATCTTTAAATAATTCTACTTCGTAAGGCTCTTCCTTTAAAGTAAAAAATGCAGTTTCCAATTCCTTTGTAGAAATAACATAACCAACAGAATTATCTTCCGGAGTATAATATCCACCTTCATTTCTGTGAATATTGATTTTAACTCGAACGGAAGCTTTTTCTAAATGATTGGCCTTAACGAGCTCAACTATTTTTTCTTCTAAATATTCTGGAGAAAAATCCATTGGAATCTTCATTCTCAAAATTCTCATAGAAGACATTAGTCTAAAATAATGAGCTTCCCAAAACATGATTTTAGAATTGATAACTCTCAATGTTTCAAACAACCCGTCACCATAGTTATAACCTCTGTTGGTAAGCTTTAGTGATGAACTCTCGACAGATTGTATTTCACCGTTTATAAAAACGTTCATAGACATTTAAAATTTATGAGGATCCCAAAATTTGCTTTAGATCAGATACCATATTTTCCCACAGCATTTTCCCTTCATCTACCTCGTCTTCCTCGGAAAAGTCTGTGATCATAAGCGATACATCTTTTGTGATTTCATCAACTTGAATTTTCATCTCGAAATAATAATTTAGACCGTCTTCATCATCTGCAGTCCATCTCAATTTCATGCGCTCATCCGCTTTTTTGGATAATAATTTTGCCTGTTCTTCACTTCCTTCCCAAATGAATGTAAATAATTCACCTCTTGAATTTACATTATCAGCAAACCATTCGCTCAAACCAGAAGGAGTAGAAATATATTGGTAAAGTAAGGATGGTGAAACCTGTATAGGAAATTCCAATTCGTATTTAACTTTATCACTCATTATTTTCAAATTTAGATTGAAAGCAATATATGGATAATTGATTGAAGTATAAAAACTTTAGTTGAAATAATTATCGAAACAAATTTGCTTAAGCAAAAGATAATATTATCTTTGCAATCTTTTAAAAAGGCGTGGTAGCTCAGTTGGTTAGAGCGTCGGATTCATAACCCGGAGGTCATGAGTTCAATTCTCATTCACGCTACACTTACCCGAAAAGGCTGAGAAAACTCTCAGCCTTTTTTATTTCAAATTTCTTCCTTTTTTTAGTTATTTAAAAGCGTAAATTTTCCAGAGAACACTCTAGAGGACCAACTCACATACTTTTCCTATGAAGCTGATAATTTAGTCACTTCTCATATTAACGCTTACTATTTTCCCATGTGAGTAATCGGTCTTTAATGAAAAAATGAGAAACCAGCCTTAAACAACTAAGGGAAATCTTATGCTTTAGAAATACTTCAAATGCAAAAAAATGAGTCAATGTTCTTTAGATGGACTGGCTGAGTTAACTCAGAAAAGACAACTTGTAAATCTCATTGAGGTTTATGAATTAAATTTGAGTAAAAACCTTAAATAGCTTATCTTCAATGCATATGAGATGTAAAAGGTTTACACTATGAAGTTAAATTCTTCAATCAACAATTTGCCTGGTCTGTTTTACAGAACCAAAAATGATAAAAATTGGACAGCAGAGTTTTTAAGCGATGGTTGTTTCAACCTCACAGGTTACAGAAGTGAAGAATTTTTGAACAAAGAGGTCCACTTAGGCCAAATTATTTTGGATAGCGATAAAGATGCTGTCTGGAATAGTGTTCAAGAGGCTTTAGCAAAACGAGTTGCTTTTAATATAGAATACCGTATTAAACATAAAAATGGGTCCATACTTTATATCTGGGAACAGGGTCAGGGTATTTATGATGAAAAAAATAAACTTAAGGCTGTAGAAGGTTTTTTTCAAGATATTTCACATCAAAAAGAAACAGAGTTACGGTTAAGGGCAGAACAAGAAAAAAATAAAGCCTTATTGGAAGCTATCCCTGACATGATGCTTATACAAGACTTTGACGGTAATTATTTAGACTGTTTCGCACCAAACCCCCATATGCTTTTTGTGCCGAGTGAAGAACTGCTTGGCAAAAACATGAAAGATGTCCTGCCCTCCTCTGTTTTTGAACTTATTCAAAACGCTCACAAACAAGCTATTGATACGCATCAATTACAAGTTATAGAGTATAAAATACCACATCAATCTGGAAATAATTTTTTTGAGGCTCGGGTAATACATTTAAATGAGCACGGTTTACTAACCATTATTAGAGATATTACTTCTAGAAAAAAATCAGATGATCTGTTATACTTAAGAAAAAGAGCCTTAGAGGCTACTACTAGTGGTATTTTGATTGCAGATGCACAAATAAAGGATCATCCTATAGTCTATGCCAATCATGCCGTAGCAAAAACAACAGGATACGAAACAAAAGATTTTATTGGAAAGAACTGTAGGTTCCTGCAAGGAAATGATAGACAGCAGAAAGAAATTTCAATCATAACAAATGCCATTAAAAAAGGAGAGCCCTGCTCCGTTGTACTTCGTAACTACAAAAAAGACGGTTCACTGTTTTGGAATGAAATTTCACTTACACCAATTTTCAACACCCAGCAAAAACTCACTCACTTTATAGGGATACAAAATGACATCAGTTCCCGCAAAAAAAACGAGTTTATTAAAAATGCCAATCAACATGTGTTGGATATGATTATTCAACATGAACCATTGGAAAGCATTGGTAATAAAATAATTGAAACTATTGAAAAAGCTATCCCCAGCTGTATGGTTTCTATTTTTTTAGTCAACAAAACAAGTAACTCACTCCATAAGTTAGTGGCTCCTAATTTACCTTCCACTTTCAGTAAGAGTATTGAAGGAATAAGTATTGAAAAAAATGCAGCTTCTTGCGGCACAGCAGCCTTTTTAAAAAAAGAAATTATTGTAGAAGATATTGATAAAAGTCCTCTATGGAAAAACTACAAAGAAAAAGCACTTTCTAAAAGTTTGAAATCCTCTTGGTCTTTTCCTATATTTTCTTCCAATCAGGAAGTCCTGGGAACACTTTCTGTATATTCTAATTCCATACGACCGCCTTTGGCAGCTGAGAGTGAAATCATTCGTGATATAACGCGTGCAGCAAGTATTGCTGTAGAGCAACACACTATAAATAAAGCTTTAAAAGAAAGCAACCAACAACTCACTGAGTACGCTGAAAAACTTGAGAATAAGGTTGAACAACGGACCAATGAATTAAGAAACATGGTTCAAAAATTGACGGAATCCAACTTGAGTCTGGAAGATCAAATCTTAGAAACTAAAATTGCAGAACAGAATGTTGTCAAGAGTAAATTTTTATTAGATAATATTTCACAAAATTTCCCTAAGGGATTCGTTGCTGTTGTAAATTCTGATTTAGGAGTGGAGTTCATTGCAGGAGAAGAAGTTGAAGAGCTTGGTTTTGGTGATTTAGCATCCAACTATAAGACCTTTGAAATGATAAAAGGCGTTCCTGGAAAAATTAAAAAAAGAGTCAAAGACTTTGTTGACAAAACTTTTAAAGGGGAACACTGTTCTTTTGAAATTCATTTTAAAAATAAAACTTACTTGGTTAATACAACTCCGCTATTTAACTCGAAAAATGAGATAGAACATGTTTTGTTGGTCCACAATAATATCAGCCTCCAAAAAGACGCAGAACTTGAAATGCTTCATAACCTGAAAAAAGAACAAGAACTAGGTGAAATAAAATCCAGGTTCATATCTATGGCCTCACATGAATTTAGAACTCCGCTTAGTGCAATATCATCTTCTGCTATATTAATTGAAAAATTAAATTCTCAAGAGAATGAACTTAAGCGAATACATCATGTTTCTAAGATTAAAAAGAATATTAAAAATCTGGTCATAATTCTTAATGACTTTCTATCTCTTAGTAAACTAGAAGAAGGTAAAGTAAAGGCTGAACTTACGGCATTTGATCTTATTGAATTTTCAATAGCTATTATTGAAGAAATGGAAGGCATTAAAAAAAAGGGACAGCAAATTATTTTTAATACCCAACTAACCGAAGCCACGGTAAAGCTAGATGCAAAATTAATGCGCCATATTTTATTCAATTTACTATCTAACGCCATAAAATATTCTGGAGAAGATAAAGTGATCAACTTTGCAATTAGTTTTGAGGATAAGCACTTGAATATTGAAATAAAAGACCAAGGCATAGGTATTCCAAAAGAGGATCAATTCAAAATTTTTGAGCGATTTCATCGGGCACACAATACTACTCATATACAAGGTACAGGTCTGGGGTTGCATATTGTAAAGCACTATGTAGAACTGATGCAAGGCAGTATAACTTTTGAAAGTGATGTTCACACCGGTTCCACCTTTCACTTAAAATTTCCAGAGATTAACTTAACATCCTAAATCCATGAAAACCATTGTATTAATTGAAGACAACCAAGATGTCCGAGAAAACACGGCAGAAATTCTTGAGTTGCAACATTATAAAGTTACTACAGCAGAAAACGGTAGAATTGGTGTTGAAAAAGCAATAAGCTATATTCCAGATCTCATTATTTGCGATATTATGATGCCAGAACTAGACGGTTATGAAGTCTTTGAAAGACTATCTAACCATCCTAAAACGGCAAGTATTCCATTTATTTTTTTAACCGCAAAATCGGAAAAAACTGATTTTAGAAAAGGAATGAATCTTGGGGCAGATGATTACCTAACTAAACCGTTTGAAGAAAAAGAATTATTGGAAGCAATAAAATGTAGAATAAAGAAAAGTGATTTCTTAAAAAGGGAGTTCTCAAAAAACTTAGAGGGAATTACAAATTTTTTAAAAGAAGCCTCACAGTATTTAAATATTGAAGAACTTTCCAATAATCAGGAACTCCAATTTTACAATCACAAAGATTACATTTTCTCTGAAGGCTCTTCTGCACGTCATTTGTATTTTATCCATAGTGGACATATCAAAACCTATAGAGCTACGCAGTCTGGGAAGGAATTTGTTTCAGGTTTTTTTGGACCTGGAGAATTTATCGGGCAGTTATCCTTGCTCAATTCGAAGGGTGTCTATCTTGAAAATGCGATTGTAATAGAAAGTGCTGAAGTTTACGTCATCTCCAAAACAGATTTTACCACTTTATTGTATCAAAATAAAGATATAGCTAAAAAGTTTATAGAAATGATTTCAAATAATTTAGCAGAAACTCAAGACCAATTGGTAGACATGGCCTTTTCTACAGTAAGGAAGAAAACAGCAAAAGCTCTTCTAGATTTACACCATAAAAGTATAATTCATGATAATCCAGACAAAGGTATTGGTATCCCGAGAGAGGATTTTGCAGGACTCATAGGGACTGCTACAGAAACAGCAATAAGGATGTTATCGGAATTTAGGGAGGAAGGATTAATAGCTGTGGGTCCTAAAAGCAAGCTTATTATTCTGGATAAAAACAAGTTAAAGCATATAGCAGAATACGAAAATTAAGCTTTTTTCTTCGCTTGACTTAAAATCTAACATTTACTCAATCTCATGGGTTTGTCCTGATGTATGTCATCAATTTAACTCCTAGGCAATCTTAAATTTAGTCTGTAATTAAATAATCTACTCTTATTAATTTGCAATTTTAAGGCTCATGGATAAGCAAAGTCAGCAAAGGACAACTTTTATCAAAGACTATTCAGACTTTAATCAAATTGAAAAAGCACTCTTTAACTTGACTCGTAACAAAAATTTTATTTCACAGTTCTCTATTATTGGAAAATTGAGTGATGAAGACTACCCTACTCAACGCTTTACTAATGGGCGATTTCTCATAGAAGATAGACTTAAAAAAGTTTTGGATACTTCAATTCATTATGGAAAAGTCGTAAATTCAGAAATTGGTACGCTTATAATTACAGGTTTTTTAGCATCATATTTTCTTCAAGAAGTGGAAGGAAGAACTTTAGGCTCACTTTCTGAAGGTCCCTATGGCATTATAAGAGGTTTAGGATTTAGTAATGAGGAGACCGTTTACTTTATCAAAGCAGTAGATGCCGGTCATTTTTTATTGCTTATTCGAGATTATCAATACAGATTGAATGAGCTTAAAAAAACACTTTAAACTCAAAGAGTTCACAACATCTTTCGCATTGTTTACAAATCATACTATAGTTTTAGATGAATTGATGGTTATAAATTTGATCGTAAAGGCTAAGTAAGAATTTTACTTCTGACCTCACATTTAGAAACTGACCTATATCATTTCATTCTAGCCCAATTGAATGCAACTTTACGATATAAACGATCAAACTCTTTTCTGATGAAGCAAGACCTCACCAACATTCAAAATAAGGAAGAATTTCGACTTTTTGTTTCAAAAAGTTACACAGAACTTATTCAGCTCAAAAAAAATAAGGACAAAACTTCATTTAATGAATATTTTATGAAGATTATACCCAAAATTAGAAAATATGTTGATGGAAGATTAACCGCAGCTATTTTGAAAGGTCATTTTTCGAAGAATAAATATAAAGCGGATGATATAATCGATCAACTATTTATCGAAATTTACGATCGTATTGAAGAGGTTGATCATGAAGACGAATTCTATCTCTGGTTATTTAAAAAAACCAATGAACTTCTTGAGGATATTGAAGTAGAAGAAGAGTTTGATGACTTTTTCTTCAAAAATATTGATGACTATACAAAACCCGAATGGGATGAACTACAAGAAAAGTACAGTAGAGATGGAGATGGGGATTTTGTAATGCTAGAAGACTTAGATGACCCCTCATACAATCATAACCAATATACTTTAAATCATGTTTTTGTAGAAGATAAGGAAAAGGCATTAATCAGTAAAATAGATAAAGACCTAAGCGATCAAGACCTTAGAAATCATATTAGAACAGTCCTTATTAATTTACCATTTCCTATGCGACACGTTTTTGACTTGTCAACCCATCAACATTTAAGATTAGAAGAAATAGGACAACTCACAAATAGAACAGTAAAGGACGTCAAGGAATTATTAAAACAGGCTAAAGAAGCTTTACAAATAAGCCTCTTCAATAGATATCCTGCAAGTTAAGTTCCTCTACTTAAAACTTTGGATTCGTTGTTTTATATAATTTATTAGAGCAATTTATTCTTATAAAAATTATAGTAATGAGTTTTTTAAACGAGACGATAATACCTGGAAATCATGGTAAAATCTTTGGGACCAATGCTGAAAGTATTAAAGATTTAGAAGACATCAAAGAAAGAATTTTGGAATTGGAAAGAATCAAAGAGGTAAGTATCAATTTTGAAATATTTCCGAGAGAATTTACAGTTCAGACTTCTAAGATGGTCAAGGTAGCTGCTGTTGAAAAGCAAGTAAATGCTGTTGGTTTTCATTCTATACCAAAGGAAACCTTCAAGCTATAAATTGAAGTCAGAAGACCTTAAATAAATAATTGAAAATTCTTAAACATAATATCATGTCTGAAAATGAAATGAATCCTAAAAAAGAATTACTACTCGCGGCTGGACTAAATGTCTTACATTTTGAAAGTCGTGAGTGGTTGAGTAAGATTGAATTCTGGAAAGATGAATTAAGATTTTTTAATAATCTATTACTAAAAAACAAGTCTTCAAAAGAAAAAAATAATATTTACGAAGACATGCTTATCATGCTTGATAACATTCAAACTGATTCTTTTGAAGAGTTAAAACGCAGAATAACTTCTCATGAAAAAGTACTATCTGATATAGAAAAGTCTGAAAATATGATTTCTGATGAGTCTTATCGTGAAAAGCACAGAGAAATTCAAAATCTAATGAGCTCATTTGAAAGTGATCTCAAAGCGTTTAAAAAGCTTGTTTTTAAGTACGAAAAAAAGCTTTTGAAATAAATTTAAGGAGCCTGAAATTATATTGATTAATCTTCAATTAGTACAGTAGCATACCTACACTAATGATTTTAATTTTAGATACTTATGAAATTACTTTTGTATAGAAAAAGTTATAGTTTAGAAGACTCTATTCAAAACTTTTTGGATTTTTATTATGCGTCAACGATGACATATTTGGCCAGTGATCTTCTGCACGAAGGGCTATTACCAGATCAAATTAGTAAAGCAGTTTCAGCAGCTATAAAAGCAGCAAAAGCGTCAAACATTGAGATCCACAAGCATTTTATGTTAGTTTATAGCGGGATCAACAATTCAATAATTCAAGACTGCAAGCTTTCGCATTTAGGCTTCGGATTAGTGGTCATGAATGCAGATTCTAGCCTATCCTCGATAAGTAGATTTCAAGTAGAAGTTTTGAGTACTTATTTTGAAAAGTCTTTATAGGAATTGCTAGTAAAAATTTACTTATAAATTCTGTAAACCAAATTCCTTTGCTATTTAGAGATTAACCCTCCTCTTTATTTTTTTATTTTCATTAAATAAGTTTTGGGTAAACTTATAAATCAATTTTAAATAATCTTTACCATTATTTTGTCTGATAACGATTGTAGCATTTGATTAGTTCGTACCAAATCACAGATAAAAAACCAATAGCTACAGCATAGATGATTAAGCTAAATTTCAAAATCTCAAAATTGAAAAAATGATTAAATTCTGGAACGGCCAAAAGCAGTACAGTTAAGACTAAAGTAATCAGAATTATAATTGGTAACAGGTTATTCTTGTAAGTTAGCGTAGTCAAAATGGAGTAATGAAAAGAACGATTAACTAGGGTTAAAAATAAGTTAGCAGAGATTAGTGTAACGAAAACAATAGTGCGAGTTGCGTCTTCACTTAATTCACTATATACACCATATCGATAGACAAACAAGCATCCTAAGGTGATCATTAAACCTTGAATAACGCTTGTTATTAACTCTTTTTGATTAAAAAAGGTATCAGTAACCAGGCGGGGCTTTTGTGACATCATGTCTTTTTCAAGTGGTTCATTCTCATAGATAATACTGCAGGTAGGCCCCATTATCAATTCTAAGAAAATAATATGAACAGGAGTGAAAATATTGGGGTAGGTCCAGCCTAAAATGAGTGGGATAAAAACCATCATTATAATTGGAATATGTATAGATATGATATACCGAATTGCTTTTTTTAAATTAGTGTATATACGCCTACCCATAGCTACAGCTTCGACCATCCCTGAAAGATCGTCTTCCAATAGGATTATCGAAGCAGCTTCTTTAGCAATTTCTGTCCCCTTCTGGCCCATAGCAATACCTATATGGGATGCTTTTAATGCAGGTGCATCGTTAACGCCATCCCCAGTCATAGCCACAATTTCATGATTTGCTTTTAAGGCATTAATAATTTTCAATTTAGCCTCTGGATACATCCTTGTAAAAACAGAACATGTTTTTACCTTCTCTTTGAGTTCGTCTTCACTTAGCAACATCAGTTCTTCACCAGAAATACTATTCTTATATCCATGGAAATCAATATCTTCAGCAATAGCTTTAGTTGTAGCAGCATTATCACCTGTGATAATGTTTACTTTGATTCCTGCTTTATAAAAGGCTTCAAACACAGATTTGATGTTTTCTTTTGGAGGGTCATTAAAAGCTACTATACCTTTAAAGTCAAAGAGAAACTCTTGTTGATGTTTTGGGAAATTATTTCCATTAAAATGTGACTCCCCTACACCTAGAACCCGATATCCTTCTCCAGTAAGAGCATCTATAGCATTGTTTACCTTTTGTAATTCTTTATCACTAAGAGTAGACACATTCAATAACGCCTCTGGTGCTCCTTTGGCCGCAATGATTCGATTTCCAGTTTTACTCTCAAAAATATGAGTCATCATTGGTGGTTTACCATCTAAAGGATATTCATGAATGATTTTATAGTCTTGTCTTTCGTCTCGTTTAAAAGTATTTTCATAAGACTTGTGCAAAGCTATTTCCATAGGATCAAATGGAATGGGTTCACTCGCCCACATCGACAATCGTATAAGGTCTTTTTCTGCGTTTTTAAACTCATTTTCACTGCGGATCTTATGTGAAGAAAGAGAATATACTTTAGCCAATGCCATTTTATTCTGGGTTATGGTACCCGTTTTATCGGAACAAATCACTGTAGCACCTCCAAGAGTCTCAACCGTTTTGATTTGCTTTACAATGATTCCCTTTTTCATCAACCTATAGGAACCTAAAGCCATAAAAGTTGTAAATGCCACTGGAATTTCTTCAGGAAGAATGGACATAGCCAGTGTAAGTGCTTGAAGCAAACTATCCCAAATTTGGGATGAATTATAATAATTGATTCCCCAGACTACAACAAAAATAATAGCACCAATTACTACCATTTTCTTTACAAAATCATGGATTTGTTGCTCAAGAGGGGTCTTTTCTTCTCTAATGTCTTCCAGACTCTTACCTATCTCTCCTAGTCGAGTTTCGCTACCTATGGCAGTTACCGTGGCAATAGCAAGACCACTTACTACAGTAGTCCCTTTATAAATAATACGATTGTCTGTAGTTGAACTTTTAAAAACTGAAAGCGACTCTCCAGTAAGAAGGGATTCGTTGACAGAAAAGTCATTTGACTGCGCAATTTTTGCATCTGCCGGTATACTGGTGCCTTCTTCTATAATTAAACTATCTCCTAAAACTAGCTCCTCACTTTCTATTTCAAGTGTACAGCCATTTCGAATAACTTTACATCTGGTTTGAGAAAAGATTTTAAGTTTGGCAAGGGCATTTCTACTTCGGTGTTCCTGATATAGAGATATTGTTGATACTAAAACAATTGCCACAGCCAAAAAAATACCTTCATTTACATTACCGCTGATAAAATAGATAACAGATGCAACTAGTAATAAGATCACCATGGGTTCTTTTAGCAGACTTTTAAAGGCTTTTAGGCTAGCATAAACCTTTTTGGTCTTAAAACTATTTCTTCCATACTGTTCTCTAGACTCAAGTACTTGCTTAGAAGTTAAGCCTTTGATAACTGAATTTTCAATAGTCATGAAGTTTTAAAAGTTAAAAAGCTGTCGCCTAAGAGTGATCATCTTCTGCACCCTATAATTTATAATTAGTTATTCTTTCTTTTTTCTTCTTCTATATAATGCTCTAACAAGCTGTGTAAACTTTTAAGATAATTCTGCATGACCTCTTTGTCCATATGAGGTTCACTAGAATTTGGTAAGGTTAATGGATTTTCATCTAAACTACGGTAGAGCTCAGGAAAGCTGGTTTCTATATGGTTAGTAAGTTGAGTAATCTCTTGAAGTGTGGTGTGTAAGTCTTTCATAAAAACTGTAATTCAGAATTGAAATAAGATGTTATTGAGAATTAATGCTTAGTTGCTTTACTAAATCCTCTCCAGTAATAAGGTATTCTGTAATTTTAAAAACCTCTCTTCGCTGATTTCTAAAATCTTTGACAAATTGAGCAAAATTATCTTCAAGTCCTTCATGTTCCAATCTAAACTGATGAGAATCTAGAGTAGAAGAGTCATCGATTAGTTCTGCTAAATGATGTAAGTGCTGATTGATTTTACTTAGTAGTGAAACACACTGTTTATCTACTTTAAGCAAATTGATTTCAATTTCTAATACCTTGTCAATATTTTCTCGCTTAGAAATCTTAAGGAAATACTTATCAATCAGATGGTGTAAAAAGTTCAAATCTTCACTATAAAAAGAAACATCAGATTTCCAGTGTTCAGTCAAGACATAAAGTCCCTGCCAATTAGCTTCGCTTATAAAATTACCTTTAGGCCTTTTTCCGAAAGCATTCATTTCTTTCTTTTTCTCCTCTAAAAATAAAGGGAGATTACCAATTCTAGACTGACCTAAGTCAGTTAAGTTCATTTTCTATAAATGATCTAAGTCATTCATTTATAAAGGACAACAAAGTAAATTAGGTTTCTTAATCAAAAACTTAAAGCAGTAGCATGAAAACCTTACTTTACAGTACCGATTATTCAGAGAATTCCATTGCAGCGTTTAAATATGCTCAAGGAATAAGTTCAAAAATGAATGCAATGCTAAAAGTGATCCATGTGTTTGATTATCCTAGCATGTTGGATGATATAGATTTGAAACACGAAGACCCTTTCCCCAACATGGGGGTTTATGCGAGTAACAAACATAAAACTTTACTCAATGAGTTTTGTGCTAAACATTTAGACCCACATTTTAAGAATTTAACGCTGGAAGTAGAAGCCGTTGAAAATGAGTCTATCGCCCATGGCATTACTTCTATGGCAGATGAAATCAAAGCCACTATGATCATCATAGGAATGAAGGGTGGTAGTCGATTAAAAGAAATACTTATGGGAAGTACAGCAAAGCAACTACTCAAAAAAGCGCCTTGCCCTGTTCTAGCCATTCCTAAACAAGCTGCTTATAAAGAAATTGAAACTATTGTCTACCTCACTGATTTTGAAGAAGAAGATCTTGGAGTTATCCATAAGCTTATTGAAATCGCCGAACCATTTGGTGCCAAAATCAAGGTTGTACACATTTCACAAACAAAATCAAATGGCAAACACGACCCTCATTACAAGAAAAAGAAAATTGAAGACCAAGTTGACTATTCAAACTTGGAGATAGAATTGTTTAAGGCCGATATTATTTTTGAAGGTTTAAAAAAATATATTAAGAATGAACAACCAGATTTGATTGCAGTGCTCGAAAGAGAAGATAAAAGTTTGTCTTCTCAATTATTTCATAGAGATATAGTAAAAAGGATGAAGTTTTATGGCAAGACACCTTTATTAAGTTTTAATGCAAAAAATTATGGAATTTTCCACTTCTAAACTTCAATTCGCTCTATTATGTCAAGACAAATTTTTAGGATAATTATAGGTACTGCATTAGCTATTGCGCTGCTGCTTTATGTAACAAAAGAATTTTATAATGTTGAATTCCTTATTATGTTTTCTAGCCTAAATTTTTTGATTTTTAGCTTAGGGGTTCATGGATTGATAGCACATTCGTATCGAATTGAAAACAAAGTTGAGCTCACACTTTTTCCTCTCATAATGTGGGTAATTTGGGCTATCTTATTTTTGGCTTTCGTATTTATCATTTTACCGATGTATTGTGACAACTTTCTTGTTGATATATCTTAAGAAAAAAGTTTATAACCCATCGTAAGTTTTTAATTTATTCTTCAATATCTGGTTTTCTTTTTTCAAGTCTTGTACTTGTTTCAAAAGGTTGGAAATAGCATCTATTCCTTCCAAGTTTATGTGGAGATCGTAGTGCAGACGCATCATTTTTTCCACCTCATGTAGCTGTCTAGCATGAAGGTATTCATCCTCTTCAGTAATTACAATCTCAATTAAATCAAGCTCTTGTAGGGCGCTTATAAATGTTGTAGACACGTCATAATGACTGCAAAATTGCTTAATTGAAATGAGCTGGGTTGTTTTCATATCATCGAAGTTTTGATAATTCAGTAAACAGTTCTTTTTCTTTAGCTGAAAGTGTTGTAGGCATAATAATGTTGAAAATAATAAACAGATTTCCAAACTCGCCCTGTTTTTTATACTTGGGAAACCCCTTTCCTTTCAACTTGATCTTAGATCCATTTTGGGTTTCCGGTTTTACTTTGAACTTAACCTTGCCATCCATGGTATCGATCACGATTTCTCCTCCAAGCAATGCTTTGTAGAGATCCAGGTCTTTGGTCAAATACAAATTAGATCCATCTCTTTTAAAAAAAGTACTGTTTGTGATTAAAAATTCAATATGCAAATCGCCATTTGGTCCACCATTTACTCCTTTTCCTCCATGTCCTTTGATCTTAATAACTTGACCATTCTGCACACCTGCAGGAATAGTTATGCGTATTTTTTTATTATTGACCGTAAGCGTTCGTTTATGGGTGGTATAGACCTCTTTCAGATCTAACTGCAATTGAGCATTAAAATCCTGTCCTCTAAATTTTACCTGATTCCCAGAACGTCCAGAAGTTCTCCCTCCAAACATATCGTTGAAAAAGTCAGAAAAATCTTCTCCAGAGTAGTTTTCAAATGGAGACCCTGATGCCTGTTGATGAGACTGTTGATGTTTTGCCTTTTCATAGTCTTCGCCATGCTCCCAGTGCTCTCCGTAGGTATCATATTTTTTTCTGTTTTCTGGATGACTTAAGACTTCATTTGCCTCATTAATTTCTTTAAATTTCTGCTCAGCGGTTTTATCGTTAGGATTAAGGTCTGGATGATATTTTCTGGCAAGTTTGCGGTAGGCCTTTTTAATTTCATTTTCCGTCGCATTTTTAGAAAGACCTAATATTTTATAGTAGTCTATATAAGCCATGTGATCATGTTAAAGTTAACGTCTATGTTTAATCCATTAATAAACTAAAATAGCAGTAATTTCAATTATAAAGTATGATCATTATCATACTTGCTGTAAGATAAAATCAAGAGCAAGAACTAGATAAATTTACTCCTTTTTCTATTAATAGTTATAGTGATCAAAGCATTTTGCCATCTTCCATGAGAAGTATCCTATCGGTTTTTTTTGCAAAATCTTCATCATGAGTTACAATCAATAAAGACAAGCCTTGCTCTTCACTTAACTGCTTAAAAATCGAAAACACATTCTCTGCATTGTGACTATCAAGGTTTCCTGTGGGTTCGTCTCCCATAATAATAGAAGGGTTATTAATTAAAGCCCTTGCTATGGCTACTCTTTGCTTTTCTCCTCCAGAAATTTGAGATGCCTTTTTAAGTGCTAAATGCTCAATATTAAGCATCTTAAGCTTGTTTTGTGCCGTTTGTTTTATATCGACTACAGACTTCTCAGCTAACTTTTTGGCAGGTAGCATTACATTTTCTAAAACTGTAAATTCCGAAAGTAAATAGTGGAATTGAAATACAAAACCAATGTGTTTATTTCGTAAATAAGATAAATGTGTAGCATCTTTGCCAGTTATAAGTTGATTTTGTAAGTATAATTCTCCGGTATAATTGGTATCCATAGTAGATAATATATAGAGCAATGTTGACTTTCCACAACCAGATTTACCCATAATAGAGGTGAATTCTCCTGTTTTGATCTGAAAGTTAATATCCTTCAGCACCTGAAACTTTACTGGTTTTTTAAAATATTTATCGATATGCTTTGCTTCTAAAACTATATCCATCTTATTGTCCTCTTATAATGGTTACGGGATCTATTTTTTTTGCTTTTCTGGAAGGAAGATATCCAGCTAAAAAGGTAGATACCATTGCGAAAGAAAATCCGATGATAAAATAGGAAGGCTGCAAATGAATAGGATATGTATCTACTGTTGGTAAAGCTTCCGTTTCAAAAGGTATTGTACCTATAAAGGAAGCCAATCCAAAGCCTATAAGTAAGCCTAACAAACCTCCAAGGATCCCAATTATCATAGCCTGACTCATAAATATAAGTTGAACATCTTTACCTGAAAATCCTGTAGCTTTCAGAATAGCTATGTCATTCATTTTTTCATAAATAAGCATATTCAAAATATTATAAATTCCAAAGCCCGCCACTATTAAAAGCGTGATAGAGACGGCATAAGTAATAAGGTTTCGTATATCGGTTCCTGTATCAAATTGGGCGTTGGCTGTTTTTATATCGACTGCCTTGAGACCAAACTGTTGCTCTATAAGTTGAGACATAGATAAAGCCTTTTCTAGATCCTTAAGCTTCACATTAATATCTGTAATATAATTATTGGCTTCACCCAATATTCTTTGGACAGTTGAAATATTGGTAAAACTTTGAATAGCATCCAGGTCTGAAATACCACTTTGGTAAAAGCCAACGATTTTTAATGGAAAAAAGTCGCCGTTGATGGGGCTTATTTGAATGCGGTCACCAACGTTTAAAGCCATTTTCTTTGCTATACCAATTCCTAGTATGATTCCGTTATCTGTATTTTCTAAAGCTTCTGCAGAACCTTCAATAATATAATCTTCAAGGTTAAAATATTTAGATTCTTCTAAAGGATTTAAGCCCGTAAGATTACCACCTAATTCTATGGAACCAGCAATATAAAAAATCTGCGTCACCACCTGAGGTAACGCCCCAAGTACATCTTTGTCTTTTTCTAAGTAGTCAATAATTGGTAACGCATTATGTATTTTCTTCTGACTTATTTTGGGTTTGATAGAACGTACAATGTTCAAATGGCTTGCAAAATCATCATAAATAGAAACCGGTTGATCTTTTGAAGGTTCAATTTCATTGTAAATATGAATGTGAGGCGTTTGATTTAGTATCAAGTCGTCCAGCATAGCATTTAATCCAGTCATAAAACTGACCAAGGTTATATAAGATCCAATACCAAAAGTTACACCCAAAGCTGCAACAAGTGTTTGCCTTAGCTTGGTCACCAAATGTGTTTTTGCTATGCTTAATATGATGTTCCAATTTATCATTGCTTGGGTTTGTATATAAAAGTTTCCTTGTCTATTCCAGATAGAACCTCGACATAATCCATGTTTTGCAAACCACTTTTTATGGTAACCAATCCATCTTTGGTCTTAACTTGATTATTACCTATGAGGTAAGCTTTAGGGATGGTTAGAACATCTTCTTTTGTAGAAATTATAATATTAGCTTCGCCAGAAAGTCCAGGATATAATATTTCTGGAGAAGTTTTAAAAACAGCTTCTACAGTGAAAGTTTGGTTTCGTTCGTCTTTTTTAGGATAAATCTTTGAAATTTCTCCTTCAAAAATAGTGTTACTATACGCCTCGAGATCAATAAGCACTTCTTGGTTTAAAGCAATACTTACGATATCAACTTCATCTACCAGCAACTGCATTACAAAACGATTTGCACTTCCTATGGAAGCTATAGGTTCTGAAGAATTTATTATTTCTCCAGGTTCTTTAAGCAAAGCGTAAATTTTTCCTTTAAGTTTACTAGTCACCGTAAAGTCATTTGTAGCAATTGTAGCAGTAGTGTGATTAATCTCTGCTTGACTTATAGCAGTTTTAAGTTCATTTTTGGTCCTCTCATACTTATTTATAATGCGACTTAACTGGTTGGTAGCAAGTTCATAATTTAATTTTTTAGTCTCGTAATCAAAATGGGATCCTATCTTTTGAGCCCATAAACTCTTTTGTCTAAAAAAATTGATAGAATCGTTTATGACAGACAATTTTGCAGCTTCAATTTCGTCTTCCAGACCATATAATATGGCAGCTCGTCCTTTGTAGTTTTCTTTAGCGAGATCCAGTGCGAATTTTGCATTTTGAGAATTTAATAAAGGTGTGCTATTTACAATTTGAGCAATAGGTTCTTCATTATCTACCAAATCTCCTTCAACCACCCAAAGTTTATCTAAGATTCCCGACACAGACGCATAAACTTTATAAAGGCTATCGGGCTGAACTGTGACCGATGCATAAACAGATTCCATTAGGTCTCGTTTTACTGGTTGTATTTTATCAGTTTTTTCTGAACAAGATATCAAAGAAATCCACAAGACTAATAAAGCTAAACTTTGTATGTAAACACCACTAATTCTATCTGTTTTAAAACCCATTGATCAATATATTAGTTATAAAGTAAATTCCAGGTTTTAGATTAAGTAAAAGTTTATCTATCCATTTTGAAATCCATACTATTATTTTTGGAAATCAAATTCTTTAAGTAATGCATTTATCTAGCATATCACAAAACTAAATTTTGTATTTTTTTTAGAAGAGTAGGTTTAGGCCTTGAATTATTTATCAACCTTAAGCACAGTCCACTTGTTTTTCTCATCCTTTTGAGCGTATAAAGATGCAGCTATTTGTTTATAAGTAATAGGAGGTGGGTTTTTTAAAACAGACCTGTCTAGAGCTATATTTTTTCCCTCTGGAGTTAAGTATTTAATAATATTGCCATCATTACTGATCACAACTTCGTTGTATTTATAATAGACCACGTTCTTACCAAGAGCATCGTTTTTCCCAGCAACCTCCTTTATTAATTTTAAGACAATGGCCTTGCCGTCCTTGAAATTGGTCGCGTTCAAAAATTGAGGTTCAATAGCGGTTTTACCTGTAGGATTAATGTATCCAAAATATGTAATACCATCTTTCTTTTGGGTTACTAAACAGCGTTCATCAATAAATACAGGATAGTTCTTATGTTCGGGACTTGGAAACAAATCATTCCTAAAGTCGACAACGAGATCACCTTCCGTATTCATAAACCCCCATTGACTCCCTTTTTGAATGGCTGCTAAACCCTCATGGAAAGGAGCTATTTTATCTAAATTCTCTTGAGTCTGAGCACACACTAATAAAGGAATCAGAAAGAAGAAAAAAAATAATTTGTCAATTTTCATAACATTTGTTTTAGAGTTACTTCTCAAAAGTAACTCTAAAACAAATGTTATGAAATGACATTAATCATACATTCAGTGGATTATAGCTTTCGAAAGGTATCATTATAAGCTGAAGGAAAAACTAAATCAATCGCTCAGCCAGAGCGAAAAAATAACTCTAGAGACAGTCACTTTTCAATGTCAACCGATAATCAGTAGTATATCATCATATACATTTCAAATGCTCTTCATAATAATACAAATGAAAACTGGCCTAAATTCTAAAGTACAATCAGTCATTGGTTATCAGAACATTACTAAATCTGATTTATATCATTTATTAAGTTCTACTAGCCTCTTAATTTTAAATACTAATATATTAATATTTTCAACATGGAAATTTCACTCTTTTTAGCAAAATTTTGGGGTTGGTATTTACTCATCTTCTTTTTTATTTTAAGCCTAAATCCAAGACGAATTAAACAAATTTTTGACGATTTAAAAGATGAGAAGTTCTTAATCATCTTTGCCTTTTTTGCCATAACTGTTGGGTTACTCAATATCATAATTCACAATATTTGGGAACCAAATTATAAACTCATAGCAACGCTTATTGGATGGTCATCACTCTTCCTTGGCTTAGCTCTATTTATTTTTCCACAACGTACAGTAAAGTTCCTTATCATACTCAACGTTAAATTAGTACAAGTTATTTATAGCCTTTTATTTTTAGTAGGCTTATATCTTCTTAATGTTGTTTATGACATAGTCCCTGTATAACCTTATACTAATATTTAAGTTTATGCATTTGAAGTATAAATGTATAAACTTCTCTAAACTGATTTTTATCATTTGTAGACGCTACTCTATTCTTTAATTTTAGATAAATAATAAAAACTTAAAATGATGGATATAGAAATTCAATTTGTAAACATGGACACCAGCGAAAGCTTCGATACTTACGCTAGAAAGAAATTAAATAAATTAAACAATAAATACGAAAGTATTATTCGGGCACAAGTATACATTAAGAAGGAAAACGACCCTAAAGGACTAGGTCATATTTGTGACATAGAATTGAGTCTCTCTGGACCAAGAATTTTTGCTTCTTCCAATGAAAAAAATTATGAACTCGCCCTCAAAAATACCATTGGTGATCTAGAAGATCAGCTTGAAAAAAGAAAAGGTAAAATAAAGCCCTATCTGTAGAAGAGAGGCTTAGCCTTAAACTGATTATATAAAGAGCTTACTTTTTGAGTTTTTGAATACTACACTCGGTTATTAATCTTCAATTCGATAATTATGAAACAGATCCTATTACCTACAGATTTTTCAGATAACTCATGGAATGCAATTTCTTATGCAGTACATTTATTCAAAGGTGATGAGTGTACGTTTCACGTTTTTAACGCTTATACACCTACCATCTATAAAGTAGATTATGCTTTAGAATACCCTTCAGAATATGGTTATATTGATAAAGCAGAAGATGAATCTAAAGAAGAGCTGGATAAATTACTTGCCAAGATTTCAAAGGTAAAAACTAAATCTTCCAAGCATACCTTCAAAACTTATGCAAGATTTGAGTCTATATCTAGTCTTATAAGTGAGTTTTTGAAGTCTTTGGAAATAGATCTAATTGTTATGGGAACTCAAGGAGCAACAGGGGCCAAAGAGGTTCTCTTTGGATCTATTACAGTTCACGTTCTCAAATCTGCAAAATGTCCTGTTTTGGCCATACCTTCAAATTTTTCATACGAAAATCCACACGAAATTCTATTCCCAACAGATCTAAATGTATCTTTTAACTCATCTCAGCTTTCCATACTTAAGGAAATAGTAACTCATCACCATGCCAGGTTAAATGCGATGCATGTTTCTTCAGGATACGAACTTTCAAATAGTCAAAAACAAAACCAGCAATTGCTAGAAGACATTTTCAAGCATTCTGCTTATTTATTTCATAATATAAAAACTATGAGTGTAACGGAAGCTATAAATGAATTTCAAATAAAAAACAAGACTAACCTATTGGTCATGATCAATAACAAACACTCTTTTTTTCAAAATATATTTTTTAAGAATACCATCACTCAAATCGGTTTTCATTTAAAAATTCCCTTTTTAGTGATTCCTACACTTGCTTAAAGTACAAACTTTAAGTGAGTCTAAAAGAAAGAAGACTTATTCAACAAATAATTCTAGCCTTAAGACAGTTTAGAAAATGACTTTTTCATAAATATAAAACGAATGGAAACACCTCAAATAAGCATTATAAAATCTTCTGGTGAAAAAGTTAGATTTTCTTTAAGTAAATTAAGAGCTTCACTCAAAAGAACAGGAGCCGACGATAAGACTATAAGTCAGATTTTAGATAAAGTGCGCGATGAACTCTACCAAGGTATTTCAACAAAAGAAATCTATAACCGTGCTTTTGGCTTGCTCAAAAAGAATAAACGCTCTTTTGCCTCTAAATATAAACTCAAAAAAGCCATCTACGAATTAGGTCCAACAGGGTTCCCTTTTGAACGGTTCATAAGTGCTGTTTTAAATTATTCAGGCTATACAACCGAAGTTGGTACTATTCTAAAAGGAAAATGTGTGTCTCATGAGATTGATGTGATTGCTCATAAAAATTCTAAAACTACAGTTATAGAATGTAAATTTCACAGCGAACAAGGCTACAATTGCAATGTAAAAGTTCCATTATATATCAATTCTAGATTCCAAGACATCAAAGAGAATTGGAGTAAGGTTTCAAAAAAAGATGCTTTACTTGAGCCTGGCTGGGTGGTCACCAATACAAGATTTACAGAAGATGCCCTTCACTACGGAAGGTGCTGCGGGTTATCGTTAATAAGTTGGGATTATCCATTGAAAAATGGATTGAAAGATAGAATAGACCGTTTAGCACTTTATCCTATTACGGTTTCAACACTTCTTACCCAACGAGAAAAGCAGTTTCTCCTGAGCAGGTCTGTGGTTTTACTAAGAGAATTGATCAATGATAAGTTTTACTTAGACCATTTGGGAGTTTCTGAACTCAGGAAAAAAAAGATTTTTTAAAGAAATATCTCAACTATGTGAGTAAACGTAAGTTATATGGACAAAATTGCAAAAATTCATTTTCTTGGTGCAGCTGGAGTGGTAACTGGCTCCAAGTTTTTAATTGAAACTTCAGAGAAAAATATCCTCATTGATTGTGGACTTTTTCAAGGGGTAAAAGAATTGAGGCAACTCAATTGGCAAGACTTACCAATTGATGTCTCAGAGATCGATGTGGTTTTACTTACCCATGGTCACTTGGACCATGTAGGCTATTTACCTCGATTGGTAAAGCAAGGGTTTAAGGGGGAAATAAAAGGAACAGGACCAACGCTTGCTATAGCAGAAATTATATTGAAAGATAGTGCCAAGATTCAGGAAGAGGAAGCTCAAAAAGCTAATAAAGAAAATTACAGCAAACATAGCCCTGCCCTAGCCTTCTATACAATCGTTGAAGCTGAGGAGACCATTAGGCGTTTTGTTGCAGATATCGAAGATGAATGGATCCAACTCTCTGAACATATTTCTTATCGGTTTCAGTACAATGGTCATATCATTGGAGCTACATTTATAGAATTGAATATCAATGAGAAGCGATTTGTGTTTTCAGGGGATATCGGCCGTCAACAAGATTATTTACTAAATGCGCCAAAACAACCAGAATGGGCAGATGTCTTATTTTTAGAAAGTACTTATGGGAACAAATTACATCCAAAAGAAAACGTTGAAGAGGTATTGACCCAGCTAATTTTAGAAACCCTAGAAAAAAAAGGAAACCTCATCATTCCGAGTTTTGCAGTAGAACGTCTGCAAACGCTCATGTTTATCTTATGGAAGTTATATCAAAAGAATAAAATCCCCAATATCCCCATGGTTATTGACAGTCCAATGGGAAATAATGTTTTAGAAGTATTTCAGCGTTTTCCAAAATGGCATAAGCTCCCTATGGATGAATATAATGCCATGTGTCATCATTTTAAGATTGTACAATCCTTTAGAGAAACCTGGGAAACAATAGATGATCATCGCTCCAAAATTATAATAGCTGGAAGTGGCATGGTGACTGGAGGACGAGTTCTCACCTATTTGCAACAGCTTATCGATGAGCCTTCAACAACAGTGCTACTTGTAGGTTACCAGACGGAAGGGACAAGAGGAAGACAACTTCTCGACGGAGCACATGAAATTCGATTTTTTGGTAAATACTATCCCGTGAAGGCAAGCGTAAAAAGCATTGAAAGTCTATCTGCGCATGCAGATCAGCAAGAAATTGTAAACTGGCTCGGCAGAATTAAAAATGTCCCTGAACAGGTTTTCCTTATCCATGGAGAGTCTCCGGGCTTGGATGCCCTGAGGGTTAAACTTAAGGTCACTTATGGTTGGGACTCTACTCTTCCTAAAATTGATGATGTAGAGGAAATCATGATATAACACTCTGATAATAATTACTTTGACTGATCCTTATCAGTTCTTGAAATTCATTAAAGCCATAACTTAGTGATAACCTTCAAAATCAAATTTATAGATATTTCTTGTGGCTTGAAGTATATAAAAGAGTTGGTGGCTTGTATAATGATATACCTAGTACTACAGTGAATGTAAAAAAGATGTAAAACTTAGGAAATAGAAGAAATTCAAATTCTAATAAATGATTAATCATGGAAACTATACCAAAATTTTTAAAATTTGTAAATCAGTTAAATGCTGAAGACATGCACTTAACTTCTCAGGAATGGTTATCTGAACTTAAGTTTATGAAAGATGAACATCTTTTTTTTGAGGATTTAGTGACAGAATTTACACCTCAACTAATAGCCTTTAACCATTTTTCCAATAACAAAGAAATAATGAATGCCATTTACAAATCTCAAAAACGCAATGATGAATTGATAGAAGAGGTAAAAGAGCATGAAAACGGTCTGCAAATTATGGTGGATGGTATTGATCAACCTCAAGAAGAAAAAGCTTACAGGACAGAACATAAGCGCTTAATCTTTACAATTAAAGAGGTTTTAGAAGAATATAAAACACTAAAAAAACAACTTTTCGATATCATTAATAGTATTAAAAAAGAGAATAAAACTAGACACCTATTAAATAAGAAATAAAATCAGTCCAGTAAGATACTTTTCGAGTATAAGCTTTTATGAATGAGAAAATATAATGGTCAACTAAATTTTATCATCTCTTAAACTAATACCCTTTTGTTATGTTTCTTGGGTTTTAATTAGGAAAAACCAATAAGGGAACTCTTAGGTCATTAGCTATTTTAGTAGTAGATGAGCCTGTAAAAAAGCGTTCAAAAATACTTTCAGACTTTACTAAAAGCATAATTAAATCTACGTCGTGAGTTTGTATAAAACAATCCACAACATGGTTTAAGGGTACATTTTGAACCGTATGATAATGAAACTTAACAGGGCTGAGTAAAGTGTTTAAAACTTTTGAATCGTTTTTAGCTTCTTGGGTTACCACTTGTTCAGGACAAATTCTTAAAACATGTACCATTTCACCATATTGCTTTATAAAATCCACTATGCCTTTGAAAGATTGATCGCTCAATTTATCGAAATCATGTAAGGGTAAGGCTATGTTATTAAGTTGACGAAACTTAAAATCCAACGGAACTGCAAGAATAGGATCAGTTATATGTCTTATCATTTTTACAGTATTACTTCCGAAAACTACTTCTTTTGCATTGGTCACTCCATTGGTTCCCATGACAGATAATTCAATGTTGTTTGTTTTTATAACATTTTCAGCTGCATCGATCAAATTATCATAAGCAACAATGGGATGAAACGAGATAGAATCAATACTTAAGTTTTGTTTGAGATCAAATATTAAAGCATCTAAATTATCTTTAGCAACTTTCAACAAGGAATCATAGAAACTTACATTACCTGAAGCTATCACTTCGGCTGTAGAGTATGTTGAATCTGGAACTTTACAGTGGAGAATATAAAAGCTTAATGAATCACCCTCAAAAAGCTTTAATGCATATTTGATAGCATTGATAGAACTAGGAGAAAAGTCGGTAAGGGCTAAAATATTTTTCATAATACATTTATTATAATCTAAAATTAAGAAAAAGGCTAATAGAAAAAACTGACGTCCGTCAGATTATTTAATTTAGAATCACAAAAAAACCCTGCAAATGCAGAGTTTGAATATTTAAAGAAATGTACTTCAATTTAACCTTTCAGGTTATTTTTCTTTTTTTGAGCTTTTACCGCCTTTTCTTTAGCGATTTGTTTATTGCGTTTAGCTTTAGCTTGGAGCTCTCTATTAAAATGTACTCCATCGCCATGCATATCAGATAGATGAACTTGTTCTTCACTTTTACTTGCATCTTCCCAAGGTTTGATATCTTTATTATCTCTATTTGATCCCATAGTTTTTCTTTAAAAGTAAAATTAAAAGAAATGAATAGTTCACAACAAAAGTTAAAAGTATTCGATAATCCCAAAAGTCTCATCAATCGATAAATAGTTTTTAAAAAATCATCTTTGGTTATCTCAGTAAATGATAAGATTAAACATAAAAAACTTACCTAAGAACTTAAGTTCTAGTCATGATCAATCTATTTTAACCAAAGTTATTTTATTCGATTTACCTTTTTTGATGTATAAAGATTCAGAGAAGTGTGTAAAAGAAATTTCTGGTGGATTTATTAAATAAGATTTATCCAAAACTACATTTTGAGGTTCTTTTGATAAATAAGCCTCCAAAGGTCCATCTACATTGATTAAAACTTCATAGTACTTGTAATAAATTACATTTTTACCTAAAGCTGTATTTACCCCTGCTGATTCTTTAATCAATTGAAGAACAATTGCTTTTCCGTTATGAAAATTCTTTGCGTTCAGAAATTGGGGTTCAATGCTTTTCTTTCCAGACACATCGATGTAACCAAAATAAGATATTCCATCTTTTTTGGATTCTATTAAACACCTACCATTACTAAATAGTGGATAAGAACCATTTTCAGTTTTTGTACTAACAAGGTCGGATCTAAAATTTATCACGATATCTCCATTTCTGTCGATGAATGCCCATTGATCATTTTTTTGAACTGCAGCCAAATCTTCATGAAATGGAGATACAAAATCTAAATTCTCTAATGTTTGAGATAAGCCTATAAACGGAAACATTAATATAATACAACTTATCATTCTAAGTTTTTTCATGATTTAAATATTTTAAGATTTATACTTTAAATATAATGATCAATTCAAAATTTTAAAATGATATCAGTCATGTTTTCAGTAAGTTATAGCTTCTTTAGTAAGTAATTAATTTTAATGTAATGAATAGGTCTATCTATTTTAACTCATTTAATTAGAAAAGTGAGCAAACAATTCTTTCAAACTGAATTTATTTTGCTCTCCAGTTTTCATGTTTTTAAGATTGTATACTTCTTCCTTCATTTCACTGCCTCCGGCAAGCACAACATAAGGTATGTTTCTCCTATCAGCATAAGTCATCTGTTTCTTCATCTTTGCGGTGTCGGGATATAATTCAGAAGAAATTGATGAAGTTCTAAGTTTTGAAATTGCCTTTAGCGTATAAAGTGCTTCTTCTTCTCCAAAATTTATAAAAAGAACTTTCGTAGTTTCTTCGATCTCTTGAGGAAAAAGATTCAATTCTTCGAGCACAAGATAGATTCTATCCAATCCAAATGAAATACCTACACCACTCATGTTTTTGAGTCCAAAAATGCCAGTAAGGTCATCATATCTTCCACCCCCGCCAATGGAGCCCATTTTCACTTCTTCAGGGGCTGAAATTTCAAAAATAGCACCTGTATAGTAATTGAGACCACGGGCAAGCGTCACGTCCAGATCCAATCTTGCTGTTTGTAAAGGCATTTGATCTAAGGCTTTCTGAATAAATTCAAGTTCTTCAATTCCTTTTTGTCCAATTTCAGAATTGGATAACAGTGATTTGAGAAGATTGATTTTCTTTGAGAAATCACCTGTAAAATTGAATATAGGCTTGATGTTTTCTATGGCAGATTCAGAAATACCTTTTTCGAGCATTTCTTTTTTAACGCCCTCCTCTCCTATTTTATCAAGTTTATCTAGAGCTACCGTAAAATCTATCAGTTTGTCGCTTTCGCCAATAACTTCAGCCAGACCAGAAAGGATTTTCCTGTTATTCATCTTTATAGTTACACCTTCAAGTTTTAAGCTTGAAAACACAGTATCATAGAGTTGAATAAACTCTACTTCCTGCCATAAACTGTCACTGCCTATCACATCGGCGTCACACTGTGTAAATTCTCTAAATCGCCCTTTCTGTGGTCTATCTGCTCTATATACATTCTGAATTTGGTAGCGTTTAAACGGAAAATCAATCTCATTTTGATGTTGAACTACATACCTGGCAAACGGTACTGTAAGGTCATATTTTAAGGCTTTTTCTGAAATTGAAGAAGACAGCTTTACGCTGTCTTTACTTTCATAAGCTTCAGCATTAGCTTTTTTTAGATAATCACCAGAATTCAAAATCTTAAAGATGAGACGATCCCCTTCCTCGCCATACTTTCCCATTAGGGTATCTGAATTTTCAAAGGTTGGGGTTTCTATGGGCTGAAAACCAAAAGTTTTGAAATGTTTCTGAATGGTAGATATTATATACTGTCTTTTACTGACTTCCAAAGGTGAAAAATCACGAGTTCCTTTTGGTATTGACGCTTTACTTGCCATGTTATTTTTTAAATATTAAAAACCACTAAAATAATTTTACTTTTCCACCATTCCATTAAAATACTCGTAAAGTTTACCTTTGGTAATGTGGGCACCTTGCTTTATGAGTGCAAAAATATCTTTATTTCTGTCTTCACTTATTGGCTTTTTAGAAGTATAAATCTGAACATCATCATTCAAAAGATTATCTCTTAGCCATTGAAAACCTTGTTTGGTGTTGATATCCACAGCTTCATTTTCAATTTTAATTCCTATTAAGTTGATGAACTGGTCGGTAAATTCAAATAAAAATAATTGTTGAGGTGAGAAATGCTCTAGATAGTTAACCTTATTGAGCACGCCCTCCCAGACAAGATCACTAAAGACATCGAGTTCATCTTCAGCAACTTGTGGTTTATTTGTTTTAATGTCCTCCCATTCTTCATTGGTAATGGATTGACTTGCCAAAAAATTGACGAATTCTTTGTGCATTTCTTTGAGCTGTTCCTGTGTAAGTCTTTCGTATTTCATAAGTGCAAAAATAAAAAAAGATCGGTAGAAGCTCTACCGATCTTAAGATTGTAATTTATAAGTTGATTAGAAAATATATCTCAAGCCCACTTGCATTCTCCAACGTGAAATTAAACTTGTATTTACAGCAAAAGAATCTGTTCTATTTTGATCGAATGTGTAAACAGGTTCGTTGGTTACTGTATCGACGTTTACGCCAATAGGTTGTTGGTTGAATGGTTCTTGAACTATTCCCCAGTCTGAATTTAACAAATTGCCGAAATTAAGGATATCCAAACTCAACTGTATGGTATTGGTTCTTCCCCCAGATACTTTAAAGTTATAATCTTGTAAAACTCTTACGTCCACTGTACTTCTCCATGGCGCTAAAGCTCCATATCTTTCAAAATAACTTCCTCTGTTATCTTTCATGTAATCGTTATCCTCTATAAAAGCATTGAAAGCATCTGCCTGACCTGGTCCAGAAAATTGCATTCTTGCTAATTCTTCGGTGGTTGGAATATAAATAAGGTCGTTAATGTTGGATCCATCATTATTGATGTCACCACCGTATGTATAATTGTATCGACCTCCTTTAGCATATTCTACAAAACTGGAAACTGTTGTTTCCCATTGGTTTTTCGATCCATACTGAAAGTTTTTAGAGATCACAGCAATAAAACGGTGAGTATCTCCATATTTGGAAAATCCTAAAACATCATTATTAGCATTACCAACTGTTGGATTAAAAGTAAATGCATCTCCAGTAATTTCAGCTTCAATGGAATTGACGTCTTTGGCATTTAAGTAACTATAAGAAGTACTTACATATAAACCATTATCAAAACTTTTCTTTAAAGTACCAACAGCATTAAAAATTCTTCCTTTGTTAGAATTTGTAAATACATAAGCATTATTCTCACCTTTATCAGATTCAGTGTAAACAGCTCTGCTATCTACTCCAGCCAAAGTTTGTGTTGGTTCTCTTAACCCCCAGTTTTGAACGTGTGCTGCATTTATGTCTTCAGTGTAAGAAATGTCTGTAGAAGCGATGATACCGTTATCAAATTTATAATCCAATCCTACATTGGTTCTCCATACTTGTGGAAATTTAAAATCCGGATCAACAATTTGGAAGAACCCTTGATCTGCACCACTAACTTGGTTACCAATCCAAACGAAAGGCAACCTTCCAGTGAATATTCCAGTTCCACCTCTTATCTGTAAAGTTTTATCGTTTCTAACGTCCCAGTTAAATCCAAGTCTTGGAGAAATCAAAAATTCATCTGTCGGTAATTGTGTTGAATTTAGTGTAGTTTCTGAATTGGTTTCAGGATCGTAATACACAGTCGTAGGGTCTACAGTTGCACCGTTATCGATATCAATAAATTCTTGAATTTTTTCATCCGTATCAAAGTATAATGGCTTGTCTAATCTTAAACCGTAAGTGAACTTGAAATTATTAGTCATGCTCCACTCATCCTGAGCATAAAAAGACAATTGACCTACATTGGTTTCAGACAATCTAAAGCCTCCGTCATTCCCAACGCCGTTTCCATTCCTGGAGTCAAATACATTTTGAGAAAAAGCTAGATTCTGGGCAATTGCACTTTGGCTACCTGCATTTGCATCTGCCAAAAAAGCATCGACAGATGGATACGCATTGAAGGTACCAAAGTAACCATTAGGATTTCCAAAATTATCATACCCCCCTAAATTGAATGAATTATCAAATTCAAAACGTTCAAATGAGGCACCAAGGGTTACCGAGTGATCTCCAACAAAAATGTTGAAGTTGTTGGTGACTTGAAATACCTTCTGCTGCAACTCATTGTTTATAGAAAACGGCTCATGCCCTGCAATGATATAGTTTGATCCACTACCATCCTGAATAGTGATAGGAGGTGCCGGTGTAGAAAACGGATTTCTGAAGTCATCAAAATAAGTGTATCCAGCTTGAAGTTTATTGGAGTATTTATTACCGAAAGTAGAATTTAATTCAAATTGAACTGAATTCAAATTATTGTTGATTTCATAACCAGAATTTTCAAACTGAATGACGGAAGGACTCGGTCCTCTAAAGCCTAAAGCTGTTCTATTGGCTGCATTGTCTTTGGAAGCTCTCAAGAAATTGTAAATAAGTGCTGCTTTATGGTTTTGATTGATGTTCCAATCCAATTTTAAAATGCCTTTGGTAGACTCAGAATTATAATTGAAATTTTCAAATCTACCAGTATCGTAACCAAGTTGTCCTAAAGCATTAGAAACCGCCATCATATCCGAGGCTAAAACTCTGGATTCGTTGATCGATCCTGTTCCTCGATTGGGTGCAAAAGGAGCACCAAGATCTGTTCTGTCATCTTTTTCGAAGTTGGCAAAAAAGAATAATTTGTTTTCAACGATAGGTCCACCTACACTTACACCATATTGAATTTGCTCCAAATCGTTTCTAGGGACATCTTGTCCTTCAATTTTACCGCCAGTCAAATCTTCATTTCTGAAGAAGGAGTACACCGTACCCTTAAAAGTATTATCACCACTTTTGGTAACAGCATTTACAGAAGCTCCAGTAAAACCAGACAAAGTCACATCATAAGGTGCTGTTGTTACTTTTATTTGTTCAATAGCATCCAAAGAAATTGGTTGTGCTCCTGTTTGACCTCCTGGTGTAGGAGAATCCAATCCGAAAGGGTTGTTGAAAACAGCACCATCTAAACTGAAGTTATTGAACTGGTCATTTCTACCTCCAAACGAATTTCCACTTGCAGAAGGCTCCAATCTTGTAAAATCCTGTGCAGATCTGGAAATAGTTGGCAGCCTTTTTAAATCTTTGCTGGTAATTTGCGTCGCTGCGCCAGTCCTTTCACTTGAAAACGTTGGATTATCTGAAACTGTAATTAAGACTTCATCCAGAGCATTGGAAGTCGTTACAAGAGTTACGTCAATATTGTAAGTTTCACCAAGATCTAGATTGATATTCTCAAGAGTTTTAGTTTCAAATCCGACATAAGAGATCTTTACTTGGTAAGGACCACCGATTCTCATATTATTAAGTCTAAACCTTCCATCAATATTGGTCATAGCTCCATATACTGAACCTGTAGGTGTATGAGTTGCTACAACATTGGCTCCAGGCAATGTAATTCCAGCATCATCTTTTACAAGACCAGACATGGTCGATGTTGTTACTTGAGCCATAGAAGTTGATAGCCCAATAAAAAACATTAAAATTAAAATGTAGCTTTTTTTCATATTATGAATTGTTTAAGTGTTTGAAAATATAAAGCCGACCATATAGGTCGGCTTTATAATTAAAAAATTGTTGTTTTATTAATCATGCTAGTTTTCAGCGATGACTTCAAAAGTGAAGTCTAAAATTACATCTCTGTGGAATCTCAATTTAGCGTCATATTGACCTAAACGTTTGATGTTTCCACCTAGAATGGTAATATATTTCTTATCAATATCGACATCGTGTTTTGCTAATATGTCCTGAAGGTTACCAGCGGTAATACTTCCGAAAAGCTTGTCACCTGCTCCTGTTTTGGAAGATATTTTGATATCAAGTTCTTTTGCTTTTTCAGCTAATGATTTAGCTTCATCTACAATTTTCTTTTCTTTATAAGCACGTTGCTTAAGATTTTCTGCCAAAACTTTTCTAGCTGAGGGTGTTGCTAATACAGCAAGTCCTTGAGGTATTAAAAAGTTACGACCGTATCCATTTTTTACAGAGACAAGGTCATCGGCAAAACCAAGATTATCAACGTCTTTTTTTAGTATAATTTCCATTTTTTGCCTTTTTTATTTTAATAAATCACCAACGTATGGCATCAAAGCTAAGTGGCGAGAACGCTTAATAGCTTGTGATACTTTTCTTTGGTATTTTAAAGAAGTTCCTGTTAAACGTCTTGGTAAAATTTTACCTTGTTCGTTTACAAATTCCATCAAGAAGTCAGCATTTTTGTAATCGATATACTTAATGCCAGCTCTTCTGAAACGATCAAAACGCTTTTTACTTTTAGTTTCTATATCTAACGGAGTCAGATATCTTATCTCACCGTCGTTCTTTCCTTTCGATTGTTCTTCAATTGTTGCCATAATTACGCGCCAGTTTTAATTCGTTTAACTCGTTCTTTAGCCCAATCAATAGCATGTTTGTCCAATTTAACGGTCAAATAACGCATCATTCTCTCGTCTCTTCTAAACATGACTTCTAAAGGCTCGATGGTAGTTCCATCTGCTTTGTACTCAAGTAAGTGGTAAAATCCACTTTTTTTGTGCTGGATCGGGTAAGCCAATTTTTTTAGGCCCCAATCTTCTTTGTTTACCATCTCTGCACCTTTCGAAACAAGAAAATCTTCGTATTTCTTTACTGTTTCCTTTATCTGGTCTTCAGATAAAACGGGATTCAAGATGAAAACAGTTTCATAATGATTCATAAATATTTGTTTTATTTTAATGCCTGCAAAAGTACAATATATTCTTAATACTGCAAACCCTTGATATCAATATTCTTTTGGTATTATTACTAATATCAATTTCAAACTTTTATATTTACTAAAAATTCATTCAACCCACTATGAACACTTATATAGACCACACTTTACTAAACGCCGACGCTACTTTAAAACAGGTACATAATATATGTGAGGAAGCTATCGCTTACAAGTTTGCAACGGTTTGCATTAATTCAAGCTATGTGAAAGAAGCGAGTGAACTATTAAAAGATTCAGAATCTAAAGTTTGTACTGTAGTTGGTTTTCCTTTAGGCGCATGTACTACCAGAGCCAAAGTTGAAGAAGCAAAACAAGCCATAGCAGATGGAGCTTCTGAAATAGATATGGTCATCCACCAAGGGAAATTGAAAGCCAAAGATTTTGATTATGTACAAACTGATATCTCAGCTGTCAAGAAAGCCATAGGAAAACACACTCTAAAAGTGATTTTAGAAATTTGTAATCTTTCTGATAAAGAAATCGCTGTAGCCTGTAAGCTTTCAGAAAAAGCAAATGCCGATTATGTGAAAACCTCTACTGGTTTTGGTAGTCATGGAGCAACTTTGGAAGCTGTAAAAATTATGAAAGACAATATATCCGATAAAGTAAAAATTAAAGCTTCCGGGGGCATTCGAGATTCAGAGACTGCAAAAAAATACATCGACCTTGGTGTGTCTAGAATTGGTGCTTCTGCGGGAATTGCTATTGTAAAAGGAAAATCATCTAACTCAACCTATTAAATTTTAAAAATATGAGTATACATATTGATGCTAAAAAAGGCGATATCGCCGAAACTATACTTTTACCTGGGGATCCGCTAAGAGCAAAATGGATAGCCGAAACTTTCCTGGAAAATGTCACTTGTTATAATGAAGTTCGTGGAATGCTTGGTTATACGGGTACTTATCAAGGACATAACATATCCGTTCAGGGTACTGGAATGGGAATCCCATCCATCAGTATTTACGCCCATGAACTTATTACTGAATTTGGTGTCAAAAACTTAATACGGGTAGGTAGTGCTGGCGCTATTAAAAAAGAAGTAGAAATGAGAGATGTAGTTATAGCTATGGCCGCTTCCACCAATTCATCCTTAAATAGAAATAGGTTTAATGGTGGTGATTTTGCACCTACGGCTAGTTTTAAGTTATTTGATAAAGCCATTACTACTTCCAGAGAGCTCAATATTTCATTTAAAGCAGGAAATGTGCTGTCATCAGACTTATTTTATACAGACGATCCATTGGATCACCAGATGTGGGCTGCTTATAATGTCTTATGCGTAGAAATGGAAGCTGCAGGCTTATATTCCATTGCTGCAAAACACGATGTCAATGCCCTGGCCATTCTTACGATATCAGATTCGTTGATCACTGGTGAAAAGACATCTGCTCAAGAGCGAGAAACCACATTCAATCAAATGATAAAAATTGCTTTAGAACTTGCAGACTAAAGATACTGATCTTCAAATATTAAAACAATTTAAAGGCTTTATGAATACGGAGTTGATGATTGATCAACTTCCTAACACAGGCATTTTAACTTTTGAATTTGATTTACTTTCAAAAATCAAGCAAATCGAAAGTTTTCCGTTCGAAGAAGCCAGAACCTTCAATTTCGTAGGAAAAAGAGCTGAAATATTTTTCAAATACTATTTGGAACAATCTCAACATTTTGAAGAATTAGCTTACAGCTTGCAGGTAATTGATAATAAGACCACAATTGGTGAATTTGATTTCATTTTTCGAGATACCACTGAAGATAAGATCATCCACACCGAGTTAATTAATAAGATTTATCTTTATGATGATAGTCTTCATGAAGATCCCGACTGTTGCTGGATTGGTCCAAACAGGCGTGATAGATTTATTGACAAAATTGAAAAATTAAGATCACAGCAATTCCCACTGCTTTATCACCCTATGGCAGGAAGTTTTTTAAGTAAGTATCATATAGATCCCTGGAAAGTTAAACAGGAAGTTTGTTTTAAGGCGATTCTCTTTCTTCCTGAAAATTGCCGAACCCGCTTTTTTAAAACAAATCTAAAAGCCGTAGCTGGTTATTTTTATACACTTGAAGAATTTTTAAATAAAAAGTGGAAGCATCATATATTTTATATTCCAAAAAAAATAAATTGGTTTACAGATGAAACTCAGCATACTGATTGGCACTCCTATTCAAAAGTTTTATATCAACTTCAAGAATTTATGGATAAAAAGCAATCTGTTATGCTGTTCAGAAAAAATCAAAAAGGTGAAACCAGCAAATGTTTTGTTGTTTGGTGGTAGTTTTAAATTAAAGCTCTTACTTCTTCAGGCTTCATATTTTCAATCGTCTCCTCTCCTATTCTGTAGCGAATTAACCTCAAGGTTGGCAAACCCACTTTAGCAGTCATTTTGCGTACCTGTCTATACTTTCCTTCTGTGAGTGTAATCGAAAGCCATGACGTTCTTCCATGTTCATTTTCGTTTCTGATGTCTTTTGCGCGTCTAGGCAAATCGTCTGGTGGAGTCATCAAGCGAACTTCACAGGATTTAGTTTGATAAGGTTTCCCGTAAATACTAATTTCGACGCCCTTTGAAAGTTCATCAACATGCTCTTCTGTAGCTTGTCCGTCTACCTGAGCCCAGTATTCTTTTTCGATACCTGTTGATGTAATTTTATGGCTGAATTTTCCATCCGTAGTAAGAAACAATAAACCCTCAGAGTCCTGATCCAGTCGTCCAACAGACATAATTCCTTCAGGAAAATTGCCGAGTTCACCAAGAAGTCTTTTGTTTCTTCTTCGCTTTTGGTTATTGATGAACTGACTTAACATGCCATAAGGCTTAAAAATTTTAAAATTTGCCATTTAAATAAGTCATGGGTTTTATATTTATACAAAAATACAATTAAGAACATGCTAGAAGAAATTAAAAAAAATTACGGGCATCTTTTTGAAGAAGAATTGCTTCAGGAAATCAATGACATTGGAGTTCTTAAACAGGTAAATTCTGGAGATGAATTAATCAGAACTGGTCAATATCTATCTGCAATGCCACTACTTATAGACGGAGTTATTAAAGTGATGAGAGAAGATGAAGATGGCTTCGAACTTATGCTTTATTATTTAGAAAAAGGTGAAACTTGTGCTATGACTTTATCCTGCTGTACTGGCTCTGCGGTAAGTGAAATAAGAGCTATTGCTGAAACAGAATCCAGGTTGTTGATGATTCCCATTGAAAAAATGGAAGAGTGGTTAGGAAAGTACAAATCTTGGAGGAACTTTATTTTCGACAGCTACCACCAGCGTTTAATGGAAATGGTATCAACTATTGATACTATTGCCTTCAAAAAAATGGATGAACGTTTGTTGGAATACCTGAGAAACAAATCCAAACATTATAATGATTCAGAAATTAAGGTTACACATCAAGACATTGCATTCGACCTTCACACCAGTCGCGTTGTGATTTCCAGACTTCTCAAAAGGCTCGAAAAAACCAACCGAATAAAATTGAATAGAAATTCTATTAAATTAATTGATATTGATTAGTATCCGTAACTTTTGTTACTGCCACAGTTCATATAATTCCTTTATTTTGTTTAAAATTTGACACCTAGTTTAGACTTGAATTCAGTTTCATTCTGAATTCAAAACAATTAAATTCAAGTGTTGATATTTAAACTAAATAAAATGCAAACAAAAATAATAGTACAAAATTTAAAATGTGGCGGCTGTGCCAATACAATTTCTAAAAACCTTATATCTCTTAATGGAATCTCAGATATTAATGTTAATGCAGAAGAATCATCTGTAGAATTTACCTATACTGAAGAATCCTCACTATTTACAGTTGAAGAGAAATTAAAACAATTAGGATATCCGGTACTGGGAAATGCCAACACTTATTTAAATAAGGCAAAATCATTCATAAGTTGTGCCACCGGAAAAATGAATCAATAATCAAAAGAAATTATTATGACAATTAAACAATATAACGACAAACCTTTATCGCATCTTTCTTACGCTATCGTAAGCAATGGAAAAATGGCAGTTGTTGATCCTGCTAGGGATCCGCAGCCTTATTATGAATTTGCAGAAGAAAATAATGCAAAAATAGTTGCTGTTTTTGAAACGCATCCTCATGCAGATTTTGTGAGTAGTCATTTGCAAATCCATAAAGAAACAGGAGCTACTATTTATGTAAGTAAACTAGTTGGTGCTGACTATCCTCATCACCCATTTGATGAAGGCGACGAGTTGAAAATGGAAGACGTTACCTTTAAATGTCTCCACACCCCTGGACATTCTCCAGATGGAATTACTGTTCATGCTGTAGATGCTGCTACGACTAAAGAAGCTATTTTCACTGGTGATACTTTATTTATAGGTGATGTAGGAAGACCCGATTTAAGAGAGAAAGCTGGTAACATGACCGCTAAACGTAGAGAACTTGCCCAGGCCATGTATAAAACTATGACCACGAAGTACAATCACTTGTCAGATAATGTTTGGGTCTATCCAGCTCATGGTGCTGGTAGTTTATGTGGAAAAAATATGAGTGATGATACAACAAGTACACTAGGCAACGAGCGAATTGGTAATTGGGCTTTCCAGGAACAAACTGAAGAAGAGTTTGTAAGTGAAATTCTTGATGGACAACCTTTCATTCCAGCTTATTTTGGACATGATGTAGATATAAATAAAACAGGAGCTGAAAACTTTAGAGCTTCCGTTTCCAATATTCTTGTTCACCTAAACGTAGAAAAGTTTGACGCAGATGCTACGATTGTTGATACAAGACCTCAAGCTGATTTTAAGGCCAATCATATCCCTGGTAGTATAAACATAATGGCAAGGTCTGAAAATGACAAAATTGAGACATGGATTGGAGCGATTATAAAGCCTAATGAAAACTTTTATTTGGTATTGAATTCGATTTCTGAATATGATGAAGTTGTTTCAAGAATTGCTAAAATTGGCTATGAGTCACAAATTAAAGCAGTGTTAACTTTAGGTCAAGTTGAATTTGAATCTTCGGATGACTTTGATTATACAGACTTTAAACAAAATCCAAATCATTATACAATCATCGATATAAGAAATATCAGTGAGTTCAATGAAGAGAAAAAATTTGAATCTGCTAAGAATCATCCACTTAATGAATTAAGAGATTCTGCAAAAGATATTCCTACAGATAAGCCTATTGTAGTTCATTGTGCAGGTGGCTATAGAAGTGCAGCTGGAAGCAGCATTATTGAAAAAGTTTTACCAGCAGATGCTAAAATTTATGACTTAAGCGAAAGAATAAATGATTTCAATTAATTGACTAATTAAATTATTTAGCTTTTAAAAGACCGATGAAAATTCATCGGTCTTTTATTTTACCTTAGTTTTGACTTCATGAACAAAATTTTCTTTTTTATTCTTAGTCTCACGTTGCTATCGTGTATGCAACCCTTAGAAAAGACTTCTTCAACTCAAAATTATGTGGTCAGAGGAACTATTAATGGTGAATTTAAAGACTACATCAACATCAAGTACAAGAATCAACTTGATAGTGCCCAAGTCACTAATAATGCATTTCTATTTGAAGGCGCAGTAACATCTCCTACAGCTTTTCAATTTCAATTTGATTCTATTAATTCTTCAGAAGCGTTTTATCTAGAAAATGATACTTTAATTTTTGATATCATAGTAGATGATTTAAAACTTGGAGATGAAGTGATTAAAGACTTTGAGGTCAATCAACTAAGTGGAGGGGAAACTATAGAACTGAAAGCTTACTTGGCAGAATTTCTCAAATCAACTTCAAAATCAAAAAGAAATCGGGATCTGATTTTAGATGAAATGGATAGCTTGATAAAGGCTCATCCCAATCACGATTACCTTGGTAAAACACTTTCTAAGATGAGCATGAATCAAACCTTACTCTATAATGATGTAAAAAGTTTGGTATCAAAGCTTGATGTTGATAATCTAAATTCTCAAGATGTTGATATTCTAGAAAAATATCAGCACAAACGGAGAAAATACCAAATCGGAAGTCAAATCCCATCTTTTGATTTGATTTCAATTACATCTGACACAGTTGATTTGAAATCTTATTTTTCTAAATATAATCTTATTCAATTTTGGAATAGTTGGTGTAAAGAATGTGAAGAACGACAGGAGCAATTACTTAACGTTTATCAAAAACATAAGTTTAAGGGTTTTGAAATTATTGGTGTTTCTTTAGATACAAATCGAGGAGACTGGGTAAATTCTGTCTCCGAGCAATCTATTCCCTGGAAATCCTTGAGAGTGAAAAACGGCTTCACGGGCAAATTACCAACGGAACTAGGAATCACAGATTTACCACAATATTATCTTGTCGATAAGAGTGGAAGAATTATAGAGATCAACCTAAGTATTGACGAATTGGACATCATATTATCAGCTTTACTAAACTAAATTTGATTAATCAACGTTATTGAAAAAACAATAGTTATGAAATTTGTATTTAAATTAATTTTTATATCATTTCTAAGTCTCTACAGTCTAAACTCTCAGTCACAAAATTTTGATTTAGGTATAAAAGGTGGTATCAATTATGCCTCTATTTCTGAAATTAATGCCGAAGGAAGATTAGGTTTTACTGGAGGCATTTTTGCTGGTGTTCGATTCAATGCCTTAGCCTTACAAACAGAAGTCTTGTTTTCTCAGCAAGGAGGTGAATTCAATGGAGATGATATTGAAACAGATTATGCTTTGGTGCCTGTGATTTTGAAATTACATTTTCTTAGAGTGTTCAATCTTCAGTTTGGACCGCAATTCAGTTATCTCATTAATGGATCAGAAATTCTTGAATCTGAAAAACTTGACATTTCAGGTGCTGCCGGACTTGGATTGAGTTTGGGATCCGGACTAAGAATCGATGCAAGGTACAATTTCGGTTTCACCGATGCTTTTAAAGGAGCTTCGGGAAATAATAGATTTATTTCTCTTGCTCTTGGGTATTCTTTTCTTTAAGAATAACTGATACCTCTGAATCATCTAATTTTATTCTAAACATCTCATATTCCGGGTGAGTGAAAATAAGTTCATCTCCCCTATCTTTTGTATTGATTCTAAAAACACCTTTAGCATTTGTTTTTGAATTTAAATCTGTACCCATGACTTGAACCAGCACATCCTCAATGCCTTTACCATTTGAGTTTTTAATTTCACCATCAATAAGATTACTATCTTTCCCGCAAGAAAGAAATACAATAGAGAGCAATAAAAAAATAACTTTTTTCATAGTTTTATAGTAATAAATTATACTGATCATTTATGAAACGAATATACATTTTCCTTTTCATCTTTAGCTTTACAATCAACGGGCAGTCTCAATTATTATCGGGAGATCAAGAGAAATTTACCAGAGCAGATACACTCCGCGGAAGTTTACGACCAGAACGTACAAGCTTTGATGTTCTCGCTTATGATTTAGATATAAAACTAGATCCTGAAACAAAGTTTTTAAGCGGTTTTAATAAAATTGATTTTAAAGTTATTGAAAATACATCCAAAATTCAGCTTGATTTATTTCAGAATATGAACATAGATTCTATTATTTTTAATGGTAAAAATTTAATTTATGAAAGAGAAGAAAATGCTGTTTTCCTTAAATTCAACGAACAACTGAAGGCAGGAAACTTTGAAAGTCTGAAATTTTACTATTCAGGGTATCCAATTGTCGCCAAGAATGCTCCATGGGATGGAGGGTTTGTATTTTCTGAAGATAAAAATGGAAAGCCCTTTATAGCAGTTGCAGTCCAGGGAACAGGAGCTAGTTTATGGTATCCCAATAAAGACCATCAAAGTGACGAACCAGATTCAGCAGATATTAAAGTAAGTATTCCTGATGGGCTTATGAACGTTTCCAATGGAAGACTAATTGATGAAATACCTCTAGAAAACGGCTATACAAAATGGCACTGGAGAGCTGAACATCCTATCAATAACTACAACATCACTTTGAATGTTGCAGACTACACTCATTTTGAAGACAATTACAAAGGTTTGACTTTAAGTTATTACGTCCTAAAAGAAAATTTGGAAAAAGCAAAAGAGCAATTTGAACAGGTAAAACCTATGATGGATTGTTTTTATGAAAAATTCGGTGATTATCCTTTTAAAAAAGACGGTTATAAATTAGTTGAAACGCCTTATTTGGGCATGGAACACCAAAGTGCTGTTGCTTATGGAAATGGATATCAAAATGGGTATTTGGGAAATGATTTGTCAAATACTGGTATTGGATTAAAATGGGATTTTATAATTATCCATGAATCTGCTCATGAATGGTTTGGGAATTCAGTATCGGCATCAGACATAGCTGATATGTGGATACACGAAAGCTTTACCGCCTATGCAGAGTCTGTATTTGTAGAATGTGAATTTGGAAAAAAAGAAGCGATTACTTATCTACACGGCTTAAGAAAAATAATAGCCAATGACAGTCCAATCATAGGTGAATATGGCTTAAATCATGAAGGTTCTGGAGATATGTATTACAAAGGAGCCAATATGCTCAATACTTTGAGGAGTGTGGTTAATAATGATGAAAAATGGTGGTCACTCTTGAAAGAATTTCATGAAACTTTTAAATATAAAACGATCAACACTAATGATGTGGTAGCATTTTATGATCAAAGAACAAAAAAAAGCCTTGAACCAATATTCAATCAATATCTCAATTTTTCCTCCATACCGACATTGCAATTAAAATTTGATGAAAGAGATCGATTGTATATGAGATGGGAAGCAGATGTAAATGACTTTAAGATGCCCATCGAATTTCAAAATTCATCAGAAAATTTTGTTTATAGAGAGGTTATAACGCATCAATGGAAATTAATTGAAATTGATCTGAAAAATATGGAAGAGCTAGCTATTAATAAATATGGGTATTATATTAATGTAGAAAAAGTAAGAGATTAAATTGAATCAGCTAATCAATTTTGATAAGGTCTTTTTACGGTGAATTTTACCGGAATCGGTTTCTTCAAATTTATCAACAAAGTATATATGCTTTGGCTTTTCATATTTATCCAAAGATTTCTTTTGTTCGATAGCATGCTTCAGATCGCTTAAATACTGTTTGTTTTCGGGAGCTTCAATAAACAATACAACTTCTTCGCCAAGTGAATCGTGTGGGACTCCTGCAACGTAAAATCTATGTGTGATAAGTTTTTGGAGTTTTTTCTCAACAGTTTCTGGAAAAATTTTAATTCCACCAGTGTTGATAACATTATCTAATCTTCCTTTCCAGAAAAATTTCTTGTAGGTAAGTACCTCAACAATATCATTGGTGATCAATTCCTCATCTAAAATTTTAGGTGCTTTTATGACCAGGCAATTGTTTTCGTTTTGTGATACACTTACGTTGGGTAAAGCTTTAAAAGGCCTTTTCTCTTTATTATCAGTCTTAGGGTTCAATTTTCTGGCTGCAATGTGAGATATGGTCTCTGTCATCCCATACACTTCATAAACGGTTGTAGGTATGCCTTGTATTAATCCGATTAGATTATCTGTGACGGCGCCACCTCCAACTATCAGTTTTTTAATCAAATGAAGTCTTCCAAGAGAATTATCCATTTGGAATGGAGTCATCGCACAAAAATCATAGGTTTTGAAAAGCTCATCAAGTGGATTTGATTTGGGTTCCACCAGATCCAAATCCCAACCTAGAACCATCGCTCTTACTATCATCATCCTCCCTCCAATATAATTAGCTGGTAGGCAAAGTAAAGCTTTAGTTTCTTCGGGAGTTTTGAAATATTTACCCGTGGCCAGGGCACTATTGATCATTTTTTGCTTGTCCAAAAAATAGACTTTCGGATCACCAGTCGATCCAGAAGTTCTAACTTTTATTGTTTCATAATCTTCGTTTAGCCAATCCAGCAGAAAATTGCCGATTTGTTCTTCGAAAGGCTCTCCTTCCTTTACAAAGCTATAAGCCACTGAATACAATTCAGATTTATTAAAATGATGACCATTGATTTTAAAAAGAGGATGGATTTCAACTGCATACTTTACCATAATAATAGATTTATGAATCCTTATAATATTCCATAAATATAACAATCATTTTGAAACTCTCAACCAATTATTATAACTCATTATCAGGCAGTTCGACTTTACCAAAGAGCTTTGAATTCCAGTTTTTCCACTTATAAACTTTAGCCATAATTAATAAATAAATTGGATATATGACAAGGACTGGAATTAGAACATCAAACCCTGCTGTGGGTTTTTCAGTATAAATGAGTACAGAATCAGTTTGAAATGCTGTCCAATTAGCAGTGACTAGTAATGCTGTAATTAAATTATTCCCTGCGTGAAAACCCAGGGCAAGCTCCAAACCTTCGTCCATTAAAGTCATTATACCTAACAAGAAACCAGTCCCAATATAACTAATCATAATAACAGGTCCTAACACACTTACTTCAGGGTTTGCAAAATGCATTAAACCAAAAATCAATGAAGTTAATATTAAGGCAACCCAACGATATCTTGAGATAACTCCAATTCCCTGCATTAAGTAACCCCTAAACATGTATTCCTCAAAACTTGTTTGTATTGGTACTAAAATAATCGCTATTGCAGCTAAAACTATAAACTGAGAAAAATCAAAGTTCATTTCATAAGCATCGGGTCTAAAAAAATAATCACCAAAAGTCATTAATGAAATAAATATTGAGACAAGTAGAAAACTAAAACCTACTCTTGACCAATCTATTTTTTTTCTGCTTGTAGTTAATGATTTAATGGACTGCTGATGAACAAATTTTACATAAATAAATAAAAAAAATAATAAGAAGGCAAATGGTATTAAAAGTGTAAAAAAAGTAAAATTTTTCCCGTCCGCTTCTATTTGCTCTGCAATAATTTCAGACTGATCAATATCCATCAAGTATGAAAATAAGATATTAAGCCCCATTAAGCCAAAAAACAAAAAAACTGGAATAACATATTTCCATTGGCCGATTTTTCCTGTGTAAGCTTGTTGGATAAATGTTCTATCTCTCATAAATTAAATTTATTTTCCCAGTTTTGTTTAGGGTTGTACGTGATGTGTTCTCCTTCAATCGTTAAAGGACTTTCAATATTATTCGTATAAAGACCACCTGTTCCCAATCCTTGTGGCATGTTATTATTTTGTAAAAAAGTAAACTGAGCGATAGCATTCAACCCAATATTACTTTCCAGTGCACTCGTTATCCACCATTTGGTGTTCTGCTGATTTGCTAGCTCGATCCATTCTCTCGATCCCTGAAACCCACCAATTAAACTAGGTTTCAAAATTATATATTGAGGTTTAATCGTTAGTAATGCTTTTTCCTTTTTTGTTACGTCTTTAATTCCAATTAATTCCTCATCCAAAGCAATTGGCAAAGGCGTTTGCTCACAGAGTTTTGCCATTTCTTTCCACTGACCCTTAGCGATTGGTTGCTCAATACTATGTAAATCAAATTCACTTAATCTTTTCAATTTGTCGAGAGCATCTTCTGGAGAAAAAGCACCATTAGCATCAACGCGCAATTCGATCTCTGAAGCTGAAAATTCACTTCGGATGTATTTCAGTAATTCCAATTCAGATTCAAAATCAATCGCTCCTATTTTCAATTTAATACAACTGAAACCTTGTTTTATTTTTTCCTGAATTTGACTTTTCATAAATGACTTTTCTCCCATCCAAATCAATCCATTGATGACCATTCCTTGTTCACCTTCTGTAAATTTTGAAGGAAATAAAACATAAGGATTTGCTGAAGCAAAAGATTGAAAAGCCATTTCCAATCCGAACTGAATCGATGGAAACTCTTTAAGCTTAGAATATAGAGAATCAAGTCCTAGATGAATGTTATCACAAAGCCAATTCAAAGTATCTTCGTAATCTTCGATTCTATCGATGCTCAAACCTTTAAGAAGCCCGCACTCCCCTATTCCGAATTTATGTTCAGTTTCTATCTTGATAAACCAGGACTCTTTGGTTTTTAAAACTCCTCTTGAAGTTCCACTCGGTTTTTTAAATTCCAATGTATGTTTAAAATAAGATGCCTTCATTTTATATTTTTTATAAAATTAAAAAAGCCATTTTACTACAAATGGCTTTTGAATAATAATTAGTAATAATCTATTATTTGATGATTAATTTCTTTGTGGTGACTTTAGAGTCTGTGATAATCCTAACTAAATACACCCCGGAAATAAGATTCAAAGATAATTGAGTTCCGTTCAAAATCTGCTTTTCCAACACTTTCTTACCTGTCATTGAGTAAAATTCTACATTCGTAGCAGTTTTTATACCTTTAAATTGAATGTAAGTTGTAGCTGGGTTAGGATAAATAGAAATATCTTGAGACTTATTTTGATTTACAGAAAGCGATTGGTTCCAGGTTTCGCCTTGCTTGTCTCCCCAAATATAACCCACTAATTCTGGATAGTCAATAAAAGGATTCCTATTATTTTGCCAAGTGTAAACAACATTATTTCTGTTCATTTCAAAATCATCTACAGGATCATCTGTATGCCATTGCAGGAGTGTTTCCAAATCTCCTAATTGGCCTGTAACATCTGAAAATCCGTTAACTACAAAAAGATTATTGTAACGAATAGTTAGATAAAAAACTGCTCTCGCCACATCTCCTCTAAAACTTCCCAGAGTTCCAAAAGATCCAGCATAAGAATCAGCATTGTTTATACTTCCAAAATGTTTATTTCCTCTGGAGCTGTTTTCATTCGCATCCGTAGCTCTCAAACCATGTGCATCAGAATTGGCGTGTCTCAACGAGTCTGCGCTAGTTTCCCACCATTCATTTATCCCGGTAGCAACATCATCTTCTTCTATACTGAAAAAACCACCTCGAGATCTTGGAAACACATGCTCTCTATTCCAAAATCCAGTTCCCGAAGAACTTAATTGATACAAATATTTAGGCCGAGATTCCTCGCGATAGGCTAACCAAACCTGGTTACTATTACTTGGGCTTTGGTCTGCAGATTTTAAAATATCTATAATGTCTGAATAGGTATGGATTTTTACTACACCTTCTTCGGCAATAATATCTTGTATAGCTTTTCTTAGAGCATTACCAGATTTACCATTTAAACTTTCAAAATAATTTGTTGGTCCTGTAGAATTGACCTTATCGAAGGTCGGATTTGTGGGAATTCCCCAATCGGCCACAGTAAAATCATTGTCCACGACAATGATCTGTATAAAATTACTATTCAATATAAAGGGATCTTCAATTATATCTACTACGATATTAATGAATTCATCTCCTTCATCTATAGCATCATCTACAATATCAATAGTTACAGAACCTGTGCTTGTACCTTCAGATAACATAATGGAACTAGGCCCGTTGTAATCATCATCGGTGAAAGTCCTATTCGCTAAACTGAAATTAATAATCAAATCAACAGCTAAAGGCTTTAATGTTGAAAAATCAATATTAAAACTATCGCCCTCATCAACTATAGTTTTACTTGGAGTTATATCGATAAAAACAGGGGATATTCCAGAACCGTCATTTAATTCTCTTGGTGTAGGAGATCCTAAAGACCAAGTTCCATCAGAATTTCTCTGTATGGATTCATTGTCTTTGTTATTATTTAAATCTTCATTTATTTGCTCAGTCTGTGCTAAAAGATCTAATAAATCCTGATCAGTTGGATCGTCGGTTCCATAAACCAAAGCATCAATTATATTATCTGTTGTTGCTAAAGTCCCCTCCGGAAAGTCTAGTTCTGAACTTCTGTAAACAGCAATTGCATCAGCTCCATTTTGAATAAAATTTGAAGGCAAAAGGAAATTAGGACTTGGAGTGAGTTCTGGTCCACCTAAAACAAATAGACCATTAAAATCTGTAGTAAAACTATCTAGATTCAATGCGAAATAGCTGGAATCGCCACCTGTTATTGATCCATTAAATAAAACAAGAACATAACCTGTAAGAGTGGTATTTGGCAAAGGCGTCCTAAGTTCAATAAACTCTTTTGTATCTACACCTTCAGTATCTGAATCGACTTCATTAATGATAATATCCTGAGAAAAAACAAGCTGACTGATCAAGACAAT
>Ga0306910_1000109_pt1 | contig 52677 bp, 46 predicted proteins | sample AntRauMFilla2698_FD_190438 | JGI IMG/M metagenome (GOLD analysis project Ga0306910, IMG submission 190438) | Saline lake microbial communities from Rauer Islands, Antarctica - Metagenome Filla 2 #698 (v2) (version 2) | ecosystem: Environmental > Aquatic > Non-marine Saline and Alkaline > Saline ... | reverse complement strand
GCAAATATTCTTTTCGACGAGCATGTACTCAAAGCTCATCAACACCCAGAAAAAGAGGACGGCAGAGACCGTCCTCAGAGAATATGCGAATAATTGTTTTTATAAAACCGGGTTCTTCAAAATAACGACTTCCGAAGTCCCACTTTCAATATCAAAAACGTCGATCAACGATTTTAAATGTTGATTACGATGACTTCTTAAGTCTTTTGCTAATTACTCAACTCTAATTATGAGAATGCGTTCGCTGACAGCTGCATTGAATAGCATTGTCATACGTAGCGCCGATGCTGTGCCAATCGAATGCGGGATTTCCACCCTGCTCGCGCTCCCACCAGAACGGCATTCTCTGCTTCATCTGCAAGCCGGTTTCATCCATCGTTGAGGCATCAAATAATCGTCCGTTGATCATCGTGTGTGTCACTGAATCGGTGTTGTAGATATCATCCAAAGGATTGGCGTTGAGAATTACCAAATCAGCGAGCTTTCCTTTCTCAAGCGATCCGATCTGATCTCCCATCCCCAAATAATTAGCGCCATTGATGGTTGCCGTTTGCAACGCTTCCATCTCGGTTAATCCTCCCTGATGGAGCATCCACAATTCCCAGTGGGCGCCAAGTCCCTGAAGCTGTCCGTGCGCTCCAAGATTCAAATTCACACCTTTGCGCATCAATTTGGTGGCTGTTTGAGAAACCAGAATGTGTCCGTTGTCGTATTCTTCATCCGGTACCTTGGTGCGGTGACGTGAACGCGGATCAACAATATTTCTCGGAGTAAACGTCAAAAGACGCTCGTTTTCCCACACATTCCATTTTTGATAGAAGTAGTACTCGCCGTTCATTCCGCCGTAATTCACAATCAAAGTAGGTGTGTAGCCGGTGTTGCTGTTCGACCAGACTTCCTGCACATCTTTAAATCCGGGCGCCACTGGAATATTATGCTCCACGCCGGTATGTCCATCTAAAATCATACTCATGTTGTGAAAGAAAAACGATCCGCCCTCAGGATAGACCATCATCTCCAGTTCACGAGCCGCTTTTATCACCATTTGACGCTGCTCCCGTCTCGGCTGATTATAACTCTTTACCGACATAGCTCCCCAGGCTTTCGTGCGTTTCAGCGCTGAATAAGCGTCATCATAATCATTAATAACCGCTTTGAAATCACCATCCGCTCCGTACAAAATAACACCAGTTGAGTACACCCTGGGTCCAACCATGTTTCCTGTTTTAATCATCTCAGCCTGTGAAAAAATCATTTCGCTGTTGGCTGAAGGATCGTGGGCTGTTGTAACTCCGTAGGCCAGATTCGCGTGATATTCCCACTGCTGCTGAGGACTCAATCCATATCTGAAATTCCCCAAATGCGCGTGAACATCCACCAATCCGGGGATAATTGTTTTTCCCTCAACATTTAACTCTTTGGCATCAGATGGAATATCAACCTGATCCGCGCTTCCGACAGCTTCAATTTTATTGTCTTTAATGAGAATCGTACCGTTTTCAATGACTTCACGATCTGCATTCATGGTGATGATTCTCGCTCCCGTAAGCGCAAGCATTCCCGAAGGTTTGTCTGATTTTAACTTCAGATTAATTGAGTTTCCTGATTCTTCAGGCTCCGCGGCTTCAGCATCTCCACTTAAAAAGGAAAAATGATCTTCAATTTTTGCCGTAAAATACTGCTCACCCATTGTCCAGTGCAGTTTCTCTCCATCGGCTGACCAATGCAAACTCACGCCCGCATCTTTGGCAACCTGAGCGACGGGCACCGCCTTCGTGTCTTTATTCAGCGTAATCGGCTGACCGACCTTGGGCATTGGCGCCACATATACTTTGTAGAGATGGTTGAATGCAACCCATTTATTATCGGGAGAAGGCGTAAATGACGTGGCATAGGTTGACGTAAAATGTGTGCGTTTATCATTTCCATCTAAATCCACGCTGTGATAGCCCTTATCGAGCGAGCCGAAAATTTCTCCGCCGGTGAGATAAAATATCCGTTTACTGTCGGCGCTGAATCTGGCATTTGAACCTTCATCAGAGAACATCGTCACTTCCGCGGTTTGCAGATTCATGCGATAGATGCCCGGTTTCTGCGTGTAGGCAAATCCCTGATGATAATTTCCTGATTCTTTTCTGAAAAGCAGGTGATTTCCATCGGGTGAGTATGATGGCTCACGATAGATCCCCTTTTCCATTGAAATTTTCTTTCCGCGCGGAGAATTCGCCTTCCAATTGATTTCATAGATCGCTCCCATTTCCTCATCCGACCAAACCGTATAGGCCAATTTTTTACCATCGGGTGAGAATATCGGTTCAAATTCCAGGTGATCCAATTGATTAGTAAGTCGCACCGGCGTTCCGTCTGGCAATTTCTTTTTGTAGAGATATCCCGCGGCGTTGAATATCAGCCATTTTTCATCGGGAGACGTCACAGCCTGGCGAATAGCTTTGACCGTGAATTTCTCCGGCGCCACATCCTGTCGAAACGAAACCGCATCGTAGATTTCATGCTCAGCATCCACTTCAAACGCTATTTCGTTGTACTCAAATGATTCTGTGTTGACCTTCCAGAAAGTTCCTTCTCCCCAAATCACGATATCTCGGTTGTTGGGCATCCAGTCAAAATTGGGATAGACCCCGAAAATCGCCCATGCTTCCTGCTGATCTTTACTTAAGCGATCAAACACCGGCACCGAAATTCCGCTGTCAAAATCATACACATACAGAACTGTTTTCGTCCGTACCCGTTTTATGTAGGCCATTTTTGAGCCATCGGCAGAAAGTTCCGGACGTGCCGCTCCGCCGGGAGAACGAATAATCGTTTTAGTCTCGCCGGTATCTCTGTCATATCTTTTAATAGCATAGATCACAGAATTGGGATCTTTATTATACTGAAAATACCCACCGGGATAGACATCCTGACTGTAATACACATATCTGCCATCAGGCGAAACTTCCGGCTCGTTTATATCCTGCTGGTCGTTCATTTTCTCCACCAGCTGTATTCCTGATCCGCCTGTTTTGTGATACATCCAGATCTCACCCGCACCCAAAGAGCGTTGTGATGTAAAGTGTTTTCGCGCGATCAAATATTCTCCATCAGGCGTCCAAGCGGCATTATTGAGCAAACGAAATTCTTCGTCTGTCACCTGTTGTGCATCTGTTCCATCAGCATTCATCACCCAGATATTATCTCCGCCGCCGGCATCACTGGTAAATGAAATCTGTGTGCCATCGGGGGAAAATCGCGGCTGAACTTCGAAGGGAAGTCCCGTGCGCAGTGCCTTTGCCATTCCTCCCGAAACGGGTACGGTGTAGATATCTCCCATCATATCAAACACGATGGTTTTACCATCTGGAGAGACATCGAGGTTCATCCACGTTCCCTCATCGGTTGTAAAATTTATGGTTTTGGATGGACCTTCAGGATTAGCAACATCCCACTTTTTAGCTTCGTCCTGCGCGTTAATCGCAAAAAACGGAACAAACAGCATCATAAACACTGCTAAACACATGACTTTCTTCATAGTACCTCTGAATTTTTTTAAATGCCGACATCGGTGTTATTCACCCACAGAGAGTACAAAAAAGAGTTGTTAAATGTGATAAAATGATCTGATTGAAATAGTTTGTTGACTATTAAAAACAAGATGAGCGTTAGTATGCGTCAGAAAATTATTCAATTTTTGTTATGTGATTTTTACACACAATGAATTTGGCAGCCCTGTCAACTTAGAACCTACTATCATTCATCAAGACAGATATGATTTTAAATATCAGCACCTAAAGTAAATTTTATTAAATACATACATATCTCATTCCGTATCGGATATAAAACCATCATTTTTGAAATTAATTTGAATTCCTTACAATCAGTCGGGTAACTGTATTTACTTAGGGTTTATGATGTTAATGGTTCAGGTAGTTTTTATTTCATTGGGGATTGCTCCCTTTGGGGAGAATTTATTCGTTTTCGCTGGGTTATTATTTTCTCTCGGATTGTTCTTTCGTGAGGAATTTTTACTTAAGCGTTCAGCTGATGGATCATCTGGTGGCAATGATATCAATAACACTAATCAGGACTCTTCTTCTCAAGAAAACGTATCCCTTAGATTAAAAACCACCATTCAAGAGCAGCAAAGAGAGATTGAGCAGCTCAAAACTGAAAATGATGAGATTCATCGTATCAGTAAAGTAAGGGCACATCTGCTTTCCAATTTGTCTCACGAACTCAGAACTCCGCTTACACTCATAAAAGGCCCCGCAGGAGAGCTGTTGAAATCGGGACGCAACACAGCGTTTGAGAAAAATCATCTCATTAGTATTTACAGAAACAGTCAAAGGCTAAAAGAACTGATCGAGCAGGTTGTTGACCTCAATCGATACAACTCGAATACCATGTCTATCTCGGCACGAAGCGTTGATGTGTGCCTTTATACCCGCTTTCTAACTAATGCTTTTTCCAGTTTGATGGAATCCAAACAGCTCACTCTTTCACACAATATCCCTGACCATGCCATTTTCATATTTCTGGATCTTGATAAATTTGAGAAAATCCTAACTAATCTGCTCATAAACGCCGCAAAATTCACCTCAGAAAGTGGAACAATCCAGGTGACACTTACAAATCATGATGATCATATTTTAATCACCGTCGCGGATTCGGGCATAGGCATTGAGGCGGAAAAATTGAAGTCAATTTTTGGACGTTATGAAACATCTGACAACGATATACAGGATTTTGACAAAGGCCTTGGCATCGGACTCGCCCTTACTAAAGAATATGTTGATCTTCACAACGGAACTATTTCAGTGGAAAGCGCACCCGGCGAAGGAACAACTTTTACCCTGCGCTTCATGAAAGGAAAAGAGCACCTTGCTCACGTGGATATCAAGAAAGACCGTTATGAAATTGAATCCACCTATCTACGCGCCCCCATCACCACGCATAATGATGATGCCGCTTTCAGAAGCCGAAACGGGTATCTGGTGCTTGTAATAGAAGATGATCAGGAATTGGCTCAATACATCAGAAATACACTCATTGACAATGGCTATCAGGTAATAAACGCGGAAAATGGGAAAGCAGGGCTGGAGATGGCAAAACGGCACGTTCCGGACCTTATTCTCAGTGATATTATGATGCCTGTGATGAATGGTTTTGAACTATTAGAAGAGCTACGCAAAGATGATGAACTCACTGCCACGCCAACAATATTTCTTTCAGGACTTTCCGACATCCGGCATCGTCTGAAGGGATTAAGAATCGGAGTAAATGATTATATCGTAAAACCTTTTAATAACGATGAGCTGCTCATTCAGATTGAAAACCTGATCTCTTTCAGCAAGATTCGTGACCAGAGACAAAACGAGATAGAAGAGGAAGAGGAAGAGGAAGCGGACAGTGAATTACCGGACAACTGGGAAAGTGATGAATTTATGCAAAGGCTCATAGAATGGACACAGCAAAGGATCGACTCGGGAAATCTGACCACCGAAGAGATGGCCGACGCCATGAATGTGAGCAGACGAACACTGTATCGGGAGGTTAAAAAGAAAACGGGTTTTACCGTGGCAGGACTGCTTAAGGAGGTTCGTTTGCAATTTGCCCGTCAGCTTGTTGAAATCGGAAAAGTGGATCGCATCGGGGAACTTTGTATCAGAGTCGGCTATGAAAACAGCACCTATTTCCGGGATCTTTATATCCATCGTTTTGGAAAAGATCCTATAGACTAACCCATATCATAACTACTTATTTATGCTTCTTAGATTATGCTAACACATTTTCAGCGACGCAAACTAACACGCTATTTCAACTGTATCGATCAGGATGGAAAGGGATTTTTTGTCCACGATGATGTGCTCGATATCGCACGGAGAATGGCACAAGCCCGAAATGTGTCAGAAGGTTCTGACGATTTTCAACTGATTGCCGATGGCGTTATGATTATCTGGGATAACGCGCGCATCTACAGCTACAATCAGGACCCCAACCGCGTTACGCTGGCCGACTGGCTCATTCACGAATCAATTGTTCTTGCCACTAAAGAAATCCGTGAATCATACATGGAAAAAGTCACCCGCGATGTATTTGACCTCGCCGACCTTGGTGGTAAAGGTTACATGACCGAGCAAGATTATGCTGATTTAATGACCGCTTTTGGGGTGGAACCGGAATTAAGCCACTGGGCGTTTTTTCAGGTAAAATCGAAGAACAAAGACACGATAAGTCGCAACGAATTCATCAGAATTGTAGAAGATTTTCATATCAGCGAAGACCGTTCAGCTCCGGGAAATTATCTGTTTGGACCCTATTAATTCTATCCGATAATCATACAAACTATGCTCACTCCGCTTCAAAAACGTAAACTCACGCGTTATTTCAACATCCTCGATCTGGGTGCCAAGGGATTTATTGAGGAGGAAGATATTTTCACCATCAACCTGCGGCTGGCTAATAAAAAGGGAATCCACGAAGGAACTCCTGAATGGAAAGGCGTGCGCGATAACATAGACATGATCTGGAAATATTCGCACCAATACGGACTCACCGGAGATCCCGACAAAGTTTTTCTAATAGACTGGCTGGCCCACGAAAATTTTATCCTGGCCGATGAATGGTATCGGGAGAACTACCTGCGAAAAATATCACGAGATGTATTCCATCTCTTTATGAATCCCGACAATCAAAAGCTATACAAGGAGGATTACTGCGAATTAATTTCCTGCTTTGGCGTGGAAGATGGTGTGCGCAAATGGGCTTTTGACAAAATGGATGTAGAAAACAATGGATATTTCACAGAACACGAATTTATAACACTTGTTGAAGACTTCCATCTGAGCAACTCCAAAAATACGCCCGGAAATTATTTATTTGGCTCTTTCTGATATCACTCTCTCCACTCCGGCTAAACTTTCTTTCACTGTTTTGCGACTCTGAATCAACCTAAGCTGACGGAATTAGTATAAATTGCGTCAGTAAAATGACTGAATTTAGCTAAATTGCGTCAGTTTATGTATCTTTATCGCAACTGATCAGTTTAAACAGATGCATAGATGATTCGGCGTTTTTACCATAAAAAACTATATGACCTGATAACTCCCGGAAAAGTTTTTGTGCTTTACGGACCGAGACAGGTGGGGAAAACCACGCTTATCAACCATTTTTGTGATGAATTTGATGGTACTATTTTTCGCTCAACAGGCGAAGATCTTCAGCTTCAGGAAATCCTGGCAAACTCCTCAGTACAGCAACTCAAGCTTTTCTTTGAGGATTACGATTTGATCTTTATTGATGAAGCTCAAATGATCCCCAATGCGGGTCAGGCTCTGAAAATCATCGTTGATCAGATTCCAGATCTTTCAGTGGTTGTAACAGGTTCATCATCGTTCAAACTTTCGAGTGCGATCGGTGAGCCTTTAGTGGGAAGACAGCGCATCAAAAAACTATATCCCATCTCTCTGCTTGAGCTGAAATCAGAGCTTGGCTGGTTTGATGTGAAAGGGCGTCTCGATGAGTTCATGATTTATGGAATGTATCCCGAACTATTCAACATGACATCCCGAACCGAGAGAATTGACTATCTGCATCAGATAAAAGACGGGTATTTATTTAAAGATTTATTGATGCTGGAAAATCTTAGAAATTCCAATAAAGTAAGAGATCTTCTGAAACTCATCGCGTTTCAAATCGGGAATGAAGTCTCGCACCAGGAGTTAGGCAAACAGCTGGGCATGAGCAAGAACACGGTGGCCAGATATCTTGACCTGCTTGAGAAGGCTTTTGTATTGATAAACGTAAGGGGGTTTTCCCGAAATCTGCGTAAAGAGGTCGTTAAGACATCCCGCTACTATTTCTACGACAACGGAATCAGAAACGCGCTGATCAATAATTTTAATGATCTGAACACGCGCAACGATGTGGGACAATTATGGGAAAATTTCATGTTTATAGAGCGGATGAAAATGCGTGAATACAAACAAATCCACGCCGAAACTTATTTTTGGCGCACCTATGATCAAAAAGAGATCGACTTAGTGGAGCAACGAGAGGGTAATCTGTTCGGATATGAATTTAAGCACCGGCAAAATAAATCAATCTCAGCTCCGGCCGACTGGCAAAAGGCGTATCCTGATGCTGAGTTCAAGGTGATTTCGAGGGATAATATTGAGGAGTTTGTGCTGAATTGACGCTATTTATATAAATTGCGTCAGTTGACTGACTGTATTTTGACTAATTGCGTCAGTTTAATATGGATAGCTCATCTCCTTCTATATTTCTGCATCCACATTAAATGCCTGTCTTATCGTGAAGCTGTATCTTTCTAAATCCAAATGTTCTGCCATATAAAACACTTCTTTTCACTATTTGTCGAGTTCGATTCTTCTTTGGTGAAAAATATGTGATTATAAACATCCTAAAGAGATCAAACTGCATCCATGACGCTCCATCCGGAGCTATTTTATCCACTGGGTGCCGCAAATAAATGCTACTGTATGTTTCGTTGCTCCGCAACTAGTGTCATGTCAAGGCTATATTGTCGCAAACTTTTACGGTGTAGAAGCAAAAAATGACATGGTACTACAAGCTCCACAAAACCCGACAGTCTTATTACTTCAAATGAATATTGACAAGACAATAGTGCTATCAAGAAAAATCCCGTAGGGATGGACCATATCCTAATCCCGGAATTCCGCAACGCGATCCCGTTGGGGCATTCCGGGGCTTAGAAAAAAAACAAAACCTTGTGTGAGGAGGCCATAAGATAACCATGACCCACGCCTTCATCGACGAGCATCGGGAAGGATTCAACGAACCTTCGACTTCCGAAGTCACTTCGAAATCTGCAAAAACGTAAAAATTAGTGCATAAACGCTGATTACGGCGACTTCTGAAGTCTTCCGCTGTCAAGCCAAAGCTATATAGTCGCAAACTTTTCAGATTTAGAAACTAAGAGCTCCAACTTTGGCAGACACTGTGACATGCGAAGTATTTGACGGAGTTTGGACAGGCAGATCTTTAAACCCGCCTCAGAAATGTATTAGAAGATTCAAATATCAACAAACCAATCAATTCTGGGTAATCAAATTAATTTAAAATCGAACTAAGGTTACTAATGGTCGGGAGCTTTATTGTATAATTCTGGATATTTAAACCCAGACATCCTAAACTCTTCTTCATTATATTGCAACTAATGAATCGTAACAAGAAATTAAACAGTATTTCAAATGCAGAGAATTTGCAAAACATTAATCTCCTCCCTTTCAGCTGTTATATTATTAACACTTCTGTCCTGTTCATCTCCCACCGGCAACAATGGAAAAGATGACCCAACGAATGTCCCCGGATTTACGGATGAGACCTATTTCACCACATCAGGCACGGAGATTTTGAACCGACAGGGTAATCCGGTTGTCATAAAAGGTTTTGGCTTAGGCGGATGGCTTTTGCCCGAGGGATACATGTTTAACATCACGCATCCGGCAGGAGAGGGCGCTTCCGAAATTTATGCACAGGTTGAAGAGCTTATCGGCGCATCTGAAACGGAGCAGTGGATTAATGATTTCAGAGACAATTATGTAACCGAGGAGGATATTAAGTTGATGAAAAGCTGGGGCGCTGATCACATCCGTGTTCCCTTTCATTACAATATTTTTTACGATATCGATACCGGTGAATTCAACGAGGATGGGTTTGACCGAATGAATACGCTTCTGGTCTGGTGCAAGCGCAATCGGATGGATGTAATACTTGATATGCATGCAGCTCCGGGTGCTCAAAGTGACGGACCTATTGCCGATAGTGATGGTGAAGCCCGATTCTGGACGGAAAGCGACACGTATTGGCCTATAACGATCAAAATATGGAAGGAGATTGCCCGTCGATATAAAGATGAGACCATCATCATCGGATATGATCTGCTAAATGAGCCCGTTACGCCATCGCCCTACGACAATACAGATTTAGCCCGGTTTTACTCACAAATTATAGAGGCTGTCCGCAAAATTGATAAAGATCATATTCTGTTCATCGAGGGGAATTACTGGGCAACGACCTTCGATTATCTCTACCCGCCTATGGATGATAACATGGTGTATGCTTTTCATAAATACTGGAATGAAACCGATCAGGGTACGATTCAATATTTGCTGAATCTCCGTGATGAATATGATGTGCCGCTTTGGCTGGGTGAATCGGGAGAAAATTCAAACCCGTGGTTTTATGAAACGATCGCCCTGATGGAGAGAAATAACATCGGCTGGAATTGGTGGACGCATAAAAAACTGGAAACCATCACATCTCCGTTATCAGCCCCGACCAATCCTGATTATGATAAAGTACTGAGTTACTGGAAAAATGAGGGGGCAAGACCTACAGCACAGGAAGCCCGGCAGGGATTATTTCAAATGGTGGAAGATCTCAAACTGGAGAACAACATTCACCGCCCGGATGTTGTCGCCGCGCTGTTTTCACCCACGTTTAACTCTTCAAACGAACCCTACACTGATTTAGTGATACCCGGCACCATTCATGCCGCGAACTATGATATTGGGAATAACGGGGTATCGTATTACGACCATGAATACAAACGTGTTGGCAGTGATGATGACCAAAATGCCGGTAACAGCGGCTGGGGATTTCGAAATGATGGCGTTGATATTGAATCGAGTGATGACCCCGCATCTGAGTACAATGTAGGCTGGACTGAAGATGGTGAATGGATTGAATATACCGTAACCACAACAGCAGGTACGTATGATATTAGCGCGTATGTATCTACTCCATCTAATGGATCAGAGCTGCGCATCAAACTCGACGAACGAACTATCGTTTCTGGCACACAATTGCCCGGTACAGGAGGATATCAGAACTGGCGTAAGGTAAATCTTGGTGAGCACGAGTTTGAAGATGGTACATCAACCCTGAGAATTGAAATACTTTCAGGTGGCTTTAATATCTCAAGACTGGTTTTTAATTGATGTTGGTGTGATTCAGGACCACCCACAGAGTTATTTCAGCAAAATTCCCTTTTGAAGGAAAACGTATTACATACAAACCTGAAATCCCAAACCCATGACTAAACAAGGATTTCTAACCTACCTAGCGCTGCTGTTGTTTATAGCTGGTTGCAGCCTGTACTCAGCGCCTGAGGATGACATCTATGTCACAGAGATTCTTGAGGTGCGGATTTTGCCAAATGATACCGTTCAGGCCGGGGATTCGATTACCTTTGTGTGCATCGTGGAGGATTCGTTGTATGATGGGTTTGAGTATTTGTGGGGGTTCGATAATAGCTATCGAACAGATACGAATAGCATATCAATTATTGCGACCCATCCAAATGGAGAAGAATTACAAAGAGGAAGTGTTTCAGTGATTGATGAGAAGGGAGAAAAAAAAGGAACATCAACAAAACCAGAACGTATCTATTATTATGCACAATAAACTAATTATAAGTAACTTAGCGTTACTATTGCTATTACTAATACCACAATTGGTTATCTCACAAACAATTATTTACCCCGAAAATACATCGGCTAATTCTGATTTGTTCAGAGATAAAATCAACAGGCCGGCGCTTTCTATAAATGGGTTCACGCCAGATGGGAATTATGATTCTCGTTGCAATAAATAATTGATGAATCAGGACAGATATTGCAATAGGTATTCCCGTAAGACCTGTTGCTGATAGCCCCATTCGATGCAATCAGGATGAAAAAGCACTCCCTTTTAACTAATCATCCCCAAAAGAGCGTTGTAATCAATTTTAGAATTGTGTCTTGGGTCGAGCGGGAATGATTGTATATAGTGCCATTTTGGAATTTCCGGCAAATACTGATGAATCAGGTTTTCTGCTTTTTTTCGGGTTGATTCAGATAGTGTCCCGGCTGCTTTATTCTTCAGGCTGATCACAATGTGCAGTTCATCATCTTTTTTCAATAGTGCCGCATGTTGAATTTCTTCTAATTCAGAAAGCAATAACTCGACGGGGAATGAGAACAACGTGGTTCCTTTCCATGAAATCGCTGTGGATGCCCGACCGGTTAAAAAAAGCCGTCCCGATTCATCAAAAAATCCGGCGTCACCTGTACGGTGCCAGACAGACTCTGCTGTTTTAATTTTATTTAGTTGTTCTTCCCGAGGTTGATCTACATACGATGACAGAACATGTGGCCCTTTCACAACAATCTCGCCAATTTCTCCGGGTTTTAAGCTTGATTTCAGTAATTCTGAATCTGTTGAGTGATCTATCGGGCCTTCTGCAACGGACAGAATAACAGCATGAATTTGGCTCACAGGTTTTCCGGTGAATAAGCCTTTCGGTTGGTTTTGAGCGGTAAAAGCCAAAAACTCATCTACCGAAACCTCACTGATTGGCTCTGACTCGGTTGACCCATACACAATATTAACAGCGGTATCGGGAAACGCCTTTCTCAATTTCTTTGCTAAAACAGGAAAAACAGGTGCTCCACCTAAAAACATTTTCTGAGGTATGGAGTCCTGAATGCCATGTGCAAGAACATAATCAGCCATTTTGTCGAAAAAGACGGGTGAGCCCGTTACTGAATCAACCTTATGAGATTTCCACTGCGCGAGAATCCGTTCTGGCTTCACTTCATCTGCTTTCATGAAGTTCATGTCAGGGAGAACTGTTGTAACGCCTGTAGCCAGATTATTGAGCACAAAAATTGGAAGCGTCGGCATATCGAGAGAAGCTTCGTCCAGTTGTAATGTGTCGCGCAAAACCTGATGCTGGGCGAGCAAAAATGAATGTGTCCGGTTTGCTGCTTTGGGAAATCCCGTACTGCCGCTGGTCAATGTGATTAAAGCCGGCTCACCGGGATGTGGCTGAACGATAGCATCTGAAAAAGAGGTGGTTGATTTTCCCGATTTTGGAAACCAGTGATTGGGGATCTTTCTTATCTCTTTATGAAGCAGGCGATACAGATGTGCTTTGGATATTCCCCAAAATGCCTTGGGTTGCAGGAATTCGGTTATCTCTGAAAGTCTGTTTTTCGAAGTCCAGGCATCTGCAAAAACAGCAGTCATACCATTACTGAAAATGGCCAGTAAGATTTCATACAGACGGATGGACATGGGGACATACACCAATATTCTATCTCCCGGATTGAGTCCTTTATCCTGTATAAACCGTGCTGTAGTGCGAACATTTTGATAAAAAGCGCCGTATGAAATCCGCTCTTTCTTAGTTATGATGGCAGGCCTGTCGGGGTGACTTTTAGCTCTGTGTTCTAATATCTGAACAATATTTTCGATCTGTTTCACCCTTAAATGTCCCACTCAAATAATGAATATTGTTGAATGGTAGTGTGATGACTCGCCAGAATATTCGCTGATTTATTAGAATCGTACATTAACGCGTGAATTATTTTTTCAAAGGATGTGGCGGCCTTCAAAGTCATCAGTTTGGTTAAAAAACTGCCTAAACCTCGGTATTGCCGATCGGGCAGAATGGCTAACGTTTTAACAATCAGTCGTTTCTTCTGTGGGTTCAGAATATCAGGAACACAAAAAATAAATCCCACTGTTTTTGAATGATGTTTTGCTACCAGGACGTATTCAGGAATGATAAACGATTTCGCTTTTTGATATTTATTCAAAAAATCAACGAAGCTGATGGGAGAGTAATATCGATTGTTTTTAAAGCTGATTGTACACAAATCATAAATCGCCCGAATTTCTTCCTCAAACCGATCTAAATTGAATGGAACCACCTCAACTTCTTCATTATGAAATTGAAGATCAGGGTCGATGTCAGAAACCGTTTCTTTGATATCTGCCTCGGTTGAATGATAAGAATCTGTAACCTCCCAGCCGTTGCGCGACCATAATTCGTGGTAATAAACCGGATGAATTACGTCCATAAAAAAAGGTGGCTGATCGCCATTCTTAAGAAAACGATAATTTTCCCACGTGCTTACATTAAGCGGTCCGATTACTCGTTCATAGCCATTCTCTTTACAATAATCCGATAATTCCTGATTGATTGAACGCATTACTTCATCTGAATCAATAGCATCAAAATAACCAGCAATTAGTGTTTTTAAATTAAGCTCGGCAATTTCAGGATTTTCAAAGAGAGCAATTTTTCCGCAACACGATTCATCCTGAAATACACAAATCCAGGTTTTGAAATAGTCCTGGTGATAAGATTTACAGTTTGGTTGCGGGCGAAATGCAGGATCAGGGTATAATTCAGCGAGAAAATCCCGAACATTCTCTTCAGGCAGTTCATTAAAATTGAATCTTTTTACAACCATAAAGCAAGACCTTTTAGAACTCCATAATAAATAGCCAGTACCAATAAGGAGAATGCAAAGCTTATGGACAAGTTATAGCGCATGACATCAATTCGCACATATGCTTCCTTAATCTTAGAATACATTCTCTCTGAATAATGAGTATACAGTATGCCGGTTGGGATTACCGTTACAGAGGCTGCCAAAAGGTTTAAGTCTGAATAAAAATAACGCTGTATCGGATAAAAAATGATAAACAGGATTATCACCCGCAGCCATACCGGTGGTTGTGCCATTCTCTTGTGACTCTCACTATCATTTTCGTCAATTAATTTTATGCGACGCCGCCAAAAAATATCCATTACCGTAATGAAACTGAACAGGTAAGGAACGATTAAAAACGCCTGCAAATCCAAAAATAAATTCACAATTAAGATCCAGCCGAACATAATTGCGACCAGGTAAAAAACCGTCCTGATACGCATCTTTTCATAGTCTTTGTCTTGTAAAGGCTTAAACCACGGACTAAAATTTGCCAGGAGAAATCCTGTTAAAACGGGGATAAACCAGGGGAATTCCACTAAAGCCCAGGCGCCATAAGCCATTAATCCTATGCCCACCAAGCCGCTGAATCCAAATACTTTTGTCCATTTACCCGTAGCTATAAAACCAATCATAATTGCAGTCAGCAAAAATAGCTGAAAGATCATTTCAGCTTCCGTTTGAGTTGGATATCGAATGAGAATGTAAACAGTACCTATGGGGATGAACAGATTATCTGAACCCTTCAGAGAGAGCAACTCAAAACCGGTGATAAGAATGGTGATATAAAGTCCGCATAAACTTGCTTTTACAGCACCAACTTCCGTTAAATGCAGCATTCCCTGCTCGGTGATAAGAAAAGTGACGAGCATAAAGATGATTGTTCCTTCAACACTTTTCCGCTCTTTTTCGACCAGGAAAAGAAAGCGCCCATAATTGGTGCCAACCAAAGCAGCCATTGAATCCGATATGGACAAGATGAGCATCCCGATTAAATAATAATCCGGCTGACCATTATAATCAGCGAAAAACCATGTAATGTAAACGGCAAAAGGGAAAAAAATACCACCGGATGAAGGACGATCAATACCATGAACTGATTCAAGCAGATTGAGCTTTTTGGTACTATATAACACGGCCACAAAACCAATGCACATAATCAACACAGCCCAATGTGTATCAAATACATACGAAAAGGAGAGAGTGACCATGCCGCCCGCAAAATGGACAAATTTACGGGTGACCTCTACTTTGGGTTTTATCGTTAATCGAAGAACCTCAGCTGTTGTAAAAATGCCGAGAAACAGGGCTGATATAATCCCCATGTTGATCAGCTCTTCATTCCCAATTCCTAAATCCATCATACGCGTTTTTCTGAAATAAAGAACTTTGAATAAAACCAGGCCTTGTCCTGCCGATGTAATTCTTCCGATAGCTGTTCATCCGTTTTCCAATATTCTGAAAACGAATTCAGGTTTCTTTGCGCAAGCAAATTCCAATAGGCGACTTTAGCATCTTTGCCTGAGTTTGAAAAGAGTTGAGCAGAAATTTGTTCAAATTCATCGCCTGACATATACTCAAAAATATCGGATAAGTTGAATCGGGTGAATCTGTTCGGATACAGATCCATAGCTTCAGAAACACCGCAATGCTGCAATTCTAAATTGGGAAGATTCTTTTTGATACTCTCAAAGTGTTCCGGTTTCAAATAATGCGGCAGGCTTCTACTAAAATTGCCCGTTAAAATGTACGATAAATACGGATTTGAGTGAGTAGGGATTTTAGTCAACGCGTGCTTTGTCCGGTTAAGAATCATCTCACCCGGCGACGTCTCCGAGTAATTAAAGAACTCCGCATCGCGACCCATTTTTCCCATCACATATTTGCTAAAAAACACTTTGAATAAGCTTCTCCACAAAAAAGTGTCCCAGTGTTTTTCATAAAACTCTTCCTGTTCAGGATTAGATTTCTGATCCAGCAAGGCAAAAACAGTTCGTTTTCGATGAATCAACGGCAACAATCGGGTACCAAAGAGCTTTAGATAATTTTCAAACTTACCCTGGTGAATTATTCCCACTGAAACTCCGGAAAGGTTTGAATTCCAGAATTGAATGGTTTCGTGTAATAAATCACCTTTTAGCTTTTCATAGACATTTAGTCTGTCGCTGGATTCTGTGACACCCAGAAACGAAAGTACCTCAGCATAAGACAAGTTTAGAAAAGCCGCCCGCCTCAGATCACAACAAGCTAATTGAGCCGGATTAAAATCAACGGCTACCACTTTTCGGGGATTCGCGCTCAGCAGGCTAAATGAGTTATCACCGGCTGATGCAATTGATAAAACAGTCTGATTTTCAAGTGGATGAAGTGATTTAAGCAAGAGTTCGGGATCTTCCCAGCAATTAGCATATCTAATAAAATCGAACGATGCTCTTTCATTAATACTACTCATGATGGTCCTCCTCCTGATCTAACACAGAGATTAAACCAGTTGAACCGTCCATTTGAATCCACATGTCGTTTTTGAGAATGTTCATCACATTTGGAATACTTACAATGGCGGGGATTCCCATTTCCCTTGCCACGATTGCGGCATGACTCAGCAAACTCCCCCGTTCTACTAAAATAGCTTTGGCTAACGGAAAAATGGGCGTCCAGCCCGGATCTGTTTTCTCTGCCACCATGATACATCCGCTTAATCCTTCAATATCAGATGGTGAGTGAACGATTCTTACTTTCCCCTTAACCACTCCTTTTGAGCAGCCAATTCCCGACAGGTCTCCGTCAACTATAGAAAACTCCTGCTCCTTAATTTGATTAAAGGTGTTTGGGTTTCCAAACGATTGAATCCGCTCGGGTAAGTTTAACTTTTTTGCTTCTTCCCACTCCATTTTACGTTTATCAACTAACGCCTGTAATGAGAGGTCAGACAGGGTACCGGATGAAAACTTGAAGAGTTCACTTTTGGTCAGGAAAAAGATATCGCGATGCGATTGCAGCAATCCATTCCTGTAATAGTATTTACCCCATTCAATAAAGATTTCACGGATTTTGGCAAATAGCCGGGTTCGTTCATAGCGTAGGTTTTCCCGCCCTTTTACTCGCTTCCGGGCCTGACTCAGCATCAGATTGAACACTATTTTCTTTGGCGAGAAAAATCCCATCAGGTTATTTACCTCTTTCAGAGTTTCCTTTCTCTCATCCTGAAGGGTGCCCGATTTTCGCGTAATATCCGCCGTCAAATACATTTTTATCATCGGAATAAGCAGTTCCGGTTCATGTGTTGGTGTGATTGTTTCCAACTTTAGCTCTTCAGCCCATCTGTCACCAAACTGATCAATGTATCTCTTGAACAGCCGGGATATCTTGTCATCTGCGTAAATGATTTTCAGACATTCAGATACATTTTCAGTTGACAAAAACTGCTCTTTTAACGACTCATTCTTCTTTATTTCTTCAGCAATATGCTCCAACTCTCTTGAAGGTTCTGTTGAGATAATTCCACCCTCATCCGCCAGTAATGAATTTGCTTTAGCTTTTGGGTTTTCTATTTGAATCGATTCCAGTTGTTTTACGACTATTCCAAAGGCGACCATCGCGAAGAAGTCATTTACCAAAGGGGTATCCCATTTTGTGATCAGGCGCTTTTCCAATTCTTCATAAGCCTCACGCAGGTGGGTTGGTGCTTTATTCTTTAGAGACTCTGCCGGAACAGCGTCCAATGCCTTCTGAAATTTTTCATAGAATGTTTTTGTAGATTTTTCGATGCTCATCCATTGGCTTAGAATATGCGTAATCATACGCATCAGCCGGAAATATTTATTTTGCTTTGAGGGAATAGTCTTCACTTTAATAGGCAGCTGTTCTTTAACTCCCATCATTTGCTCCATAAATCCGGCATTAATTTCATAACCCGGTAACAGATGAAGTACCCGATACCAATTTCCGAGATTGTAATACACTCTAAATTTCAGATGTCCGAGCATTGAAAAAATCTTTTCATTCCGAATAATTAGAGACTCCTCGACCCCAAGCACCCTGCAAAATTGTTTGTACACCTCGCGGTAGATGTCTTCAATAAATGAGAACGTCAGCGGGGTGGTCATGCCGGGATAGCTTTCTGTGATATTGCTGTTATCCCAAATAATTAATTCGTCTTTCTCATCCGGTAAATCTGCCAAATGAGTAATCGGGCGACTTTGTAACAGGTAAAGTTTATTCGAGGCAATAGCCCATTCAATATCCTGATACAACCCGAAGAATGTGGTTGTTGCATCAACTAATTCGGCAATTTCCCGGAGTTGATCATCTGACAAAACACTTTTTTTCTGAGATGAACCATTCTGAATGAATGTTATTTCTCCCGATTCTATCACGTACTCACAGGCATCAACTTCACCCGAAACCAACTGTTCTCCGAGTCCTTTAATGGCAGATATGCGCTTAGCGTTTCTGTTCCCGGTAACAGGATCGATGGCAAATGCTACTCCGCTTATTTCAGATGGAATCATGGCCTGAATGACCACAGCCATGCCAACATTGCTGTTTGCGCCTGAATTATGATCTAAATAGGATTGTACCGTTTCGGTATTTGCTGAATTCCAAACATCACGCACCGCAGAAATCACATCTTCCTTTTTGACGTTTAAAAGCGACTTAAACTGGCCCGCAAATGATAATTCACTGCCATCCTCCATTACACTTGATGATCGAACTGAAAAAAGTGTGTAGGCGGACAAATCCCTATCTATCGCTTCCAGAATTTTCTCTCCTATTTCTTTGGATAACGACTTCCCATTTTCTTTTCGATAGTAGTCAGCGGATAAGATGATAAATGGCGGAACAGGAAATCCTTCCTTCTTTAGTTGCCACAACGAAAATCCTTTTCCGCCTGCCTGATTGACGGTTACGGCACAATCAGTTGATGAGCTTAAAATAATTCTATCATTCTCCATATCCCTGAAATCCCTCCTAATAAAATATACATTGATAATGTCCAGATTCCGGATATCGTCTCTATGTTTTTCGAATACCTTTGATTAGGTGTCATGCAAAATTGAATGGCCTTGTATGAGGCGATCAGATAGATAAGTACGAGCAAACCAATCTCTATGTATGAATAAGATAACACCACCATACAAGTAATAGATAAGACACAAACGACCGTCAGTTGCATTCCCCAAATTAACACTGATTTTTGCTCACCCCATAATTTTGAATACGTCTCAACCCCTTGTTCCTCCTGATATTTTGGGCGAATTTTTCGGCCAATTTCAATAACCAACCCATTTAAAAACGAAATTATTAAGAATAATAGTAAATATGGTGAAGGTGATTCATGTTGAATAATCCAATCTAATCCGGTTGTATATAAGTCGAAGAGAGGCATAATTAACATGTGGGATAGCATATAGATGACCGGGTGAGCTTTAAGCCACTTTGCAATAAAGAACTCTTTTGTCATCAGGGCCATATATAGCAGTACAATACAAACGGCACCTAAAATTTCGGGCAGGAAATACGCATTTAATCCGATGATGCAGGCCAGAGAAAATACAATGAGTATTTTTAGCTCATTGAAACTTATTAACCCTCTGGGAACCGGACGATAAGGACGGAAGGCGGCGTCTTCTTCGGCATCTTTAAATTCATCAAATAATCGAAGCAGGAAGAAAAATAAAAATGCTGTGAATCCACCAATCAGCCAGACATGAAGATCAGGCACTTCTGAAGAGGAGCGGGCATTCAGAGAGTAATTTACCGACGAAAAAGTAAATACAAGAATCAATAACCCGTGTTGAAGGAAGGGAAATCTCTCCTTTTGATAAATCCAGAACCTTCGATAGAAAGGGAATTCATTCTCACTAATCTTATTCACCAGAGACCCATATTTTTTGCTAAAAATCAGATTAATTACCCATAGATGTGCTCTTTTAACATTGGAGAGCAACTAAATCAACATTACGTTCAATAGCCAGAAATGATGGGCATTTAATACTTCCAACTCATTTCTGAATGCATATTTTCGCCAAATTTGAGACCAGTCCAAGTGTCAAGAATTATTCCATGTTCTTTTTGTTCCGGCAAAAAGAACCAATCCGTCCGGCCGGCGGACCTCCGCTGCGGTAATTTGACCGGCAATTGGCCGGCGCCTGGCTGTCATAAAAGTGATTGGTATGTCGGGCAAACCCACTTTTATGGCCTGTCAGGCTGATGGTGGCCAATCGCTATTCGGCCAAATTCCCGAGGCGGGTTTAGTGACTTCCTAATCAAAGCTTCTCTTATACTCCCCATGTCAACATACCTGCGCAAGTATAAGCCTCTGACCGGACATAATATTTTAAAGCTTGAATAAAATTCACCAATTCCCATAAAAATAGCTCCGGAGAAAGCGCCATGGATGGGGTTTGATACGTTCACTACATGTATAATCGCACACATATCCCATATAAGATTCAAACTCAGGTTAGCAAACTTTTCGTTTTTTTACATGAATAGCCAACACATTTGCTACTATGTTTTGTTTTTTTAATCATTTACGGCCTTTTGCTCAATACCCGCAATGCATCAATCCTGCTCCGATTGGTGATCCCGGTGGAATTTCACTTTCCGCGGCTTCCGGCAGGCTTTCCGGGTTTTCCATGTATTGATTTATTAATCGCAGCGACCACTCTTTGTGAGCCTTTTCGACGCTTCTCTTCTCCTTATTCAACTGTTTTCCTATCTCTGACTTTAGATCCAAAATGGAATTGTGAGCGAGTGATTTTGTGGCGTGAGTTGCGTTAATAATGCTCGCAAGCTTCATTAGATGAACGAGAACACGCGTTTCAGTCATCCGCTGCAAAGTTCCTTCATAACCGGATCGATCATCCTCTTTCCACGTGGCTTTCATGAGCTGATTCATCATTTCATCGTAGGTGAAATCATGACCGTACAACGTTTCCTGCTGATACAAGCGCTCAATACGTGCGGGATGAAACAGCAAACCAAGCGTGTGATCAACTGAGGTTCGCGCGGCTTCAACGGGATCAAAAACGGGACCGGCGTTCGACTCAAACAGTTCACGGACATTATAGAAACCGGGCACGCGGGGTGTAATCTGATTTAGCAGTTCTTCGGGGAGCGTTAATTGTTTGGGTGACAGAGTTTCCAACAATGCATCAAGCGCCTCTTTTTGCCTTTCAATCTCTACGATCTTTTGTATTTTCTGACCATCACCCTTTACGGCGTAGGAGTAATCCACTCCACCAATCAGTTTCACCGCCGCTTCGGTTTGATAACGATGAAAGAGATAGATCGGCACGAGCACATCGTGAATTTTTGTGAGTGGTTCTCCCGATTGGATTGTCGCTTTTCCAAAGTTTTCCAACGCGATATTTCTGACAGTTAAAACACGACTCAGCTCTTCAGCGGCGTTATTTCCGTTATCCCATAAATGGGCTATGGGATGCGCTCCGCCCTGCGCCCGGGCATCAGTGTCCGAGATGTAGTTATATCCCTCTTCTATCATTTCATTCAGTATTTCAATATGCTGTTGATAACCGGCTTCGGTATTGGGAAAATCACTGTAGCCGAAGCGCACCGCAAACGTATCCCATTCGCCAATTCCGATGTCATAGGCATCTGAAAGATCAATTTTCCCATCTTTTTCTTTGACATAGGGATGAGGATAATCCATCACCGAAGCACGATTTTGAGCACTCGCCGCGAAGTTGTGACGCAAGCCAATGGTGTGACCAATCTCATGCGCGGAAAGCTGACGAATCCGGGCGAGCGCCATTTCAAGCATGGGATTTTCTTCGTCAAACATGTCTTTGTCGTTGAAAGGAGATAACAAACCCTGCGCGATCATATAATCCTGACGCACACGCAGCGACCCCAGCGAAACATGTCCCTTGATAATCTCTCCTGTACGCGGATCTGTCACGCTCATGCCGTAACTCCAGCCACGGGTTGAGCGATGCACCCACTGAATCACATTGTAACGAATATCGAGCGGATCAACGCCTTCGGGCAATACTTTTACCTGAAACGCATCTTTATAGCCCGCCGCTTCAAAAGCCTGATTCCACCACTTTCCGCCATCAATCAAAGCAGAACGAATCGGTTCGGGTGTTCCGTTATCGAGATAATAGATGATGGGCTCCACGGCTTCGCTCATTTCTGCATCAGGATTTTTCTTCTCCAGACGGTGTCGGTTTACAAAGCGTTTTACCAGCGACTCCTCAATCGGCGTACTGTAATCCTGATAGGTAACCGGGTAATAACCCGAGCGCGGATCGTATTTTAGGGGCTCGTAGTTGTCATCGGGCAGTTCCACAAAGCTGTGGTGCTGCTGAACAGTTAGCGCATCTGAAGAAGGAGTGACCGAGCGCAGATTCCATCCCGCTTCTGATCCATCAAAGGTAAGAATGGCGTCAAACTCTGTGTTTTTCGGAAAGTTCTTTGTCCGCTCAGGATTGATGGCGGAGCGACTCTTATCCAATCGAAATGATCCCTGATTCTGTCTTTTCAATGTTTCTGCCACACCGTGGGCATCGCGGATAATAAAATCGGTGAGATTGATCAGTACCCGATCATCGGTTTGAGCAATAATGTCAAATCCACCTAATACCGACTGGGCGAATGCCTCTTTAACCGACTCCCGCTCAGCCTTGTTGTCGGTAACCGCGCGATAGTTGAGATTGGGCTGAATCAACAGAATTTTTTGGCCAATTTTCCGAAAATACACCACGTGCTCGCCTCCGAGTTGACCACGATCCAATCCGATATCATTTGAACCCACTCCCGCCGACAGCGCGTTCACGTATAAAAACTCAGATTCAGGTCCGAAGCGGTCGGTTTCAAGGTAGGTTTTTCCCTGTTGATCGTCGTAATAGGTCGTGAAAAATCCCTCGCTCTTATCAAACGACTGCGTGAAATCTTCAATTATTGGAAGTTCACCATTTTGGGCGAATACAGGTGTGGTGGTGAGAAAGAAAAAAAGAACAAACAGAATACGCATGCTGAGATGGGTTCGTGAGTTGGTCGTGTTGAGAAATAAGAATCTAACAGAAAAAACCCATTGTTAGAAATGTGATGAGTAGCACGGAATCAGAATCTCTTGATGATTGATAATGCTGAGTTCGATTTTAAAATTTGTTTAATTAACCAGAATGGTTGGCCATCTAACACTTCCAACAAAATCTGACTGAATATTTTTGCTAAATTTGAGTCCATCCCGGATATCAAAGAACCAATCCGTCCAGCCGGCGGATACGGTAGCATTTCATGGTGCTCCCCAATAAGTAGCTTCGGAGGGAGCGTCATGGATGGGGTTTGATACGTTCAGATTATTTTTAATTGTAAATTATAATCGAATTCAGTTTTGTAGAAACTTTATTTTTCCGGACTCCGATAACTGACTGATATAGCGCATCCTACGGAGCGCACTTGAGCATTATATTTTGTGTTTTTTAAAATATAATGCTCTTAACAGAGCATTAACACCTGTCATGCAATATTGACTAATTCACATGTATAGATATTCTTGAAAAGCTTTTATCCCCAAAACTTTCGGTACAATGTTTCAATGAAACAGCTTTTTGTGATCATCAGATTGATATTGTAATAGAGCGGGAAAGAAACAGGATTGGATACGAATTTAAGCACCGGCCAAACAAGTAAATTTCAGCGCCAAATGACTGGCAGAAGGCTTATTCTAATGCTCAGTTCAAAGTGATTTCGAGCGGTAATTTGGAAGAAATTGTACCAAACTGACGCATTTAATATAAATTGCGTCAGTTCGTTGACTGTATTTTACCTAATTCCGTCAGTCAATGCTCGTAAATCATCTTCTTCGTCATTCCGCCGTCGATGGTGAACATCTGTCCGGTAACGAAACGGGATTTTTCTGAAAGCAGATATTCTGCCAAATGCGCGACGTCTTCGGGCGTTCCCACTCGTCCCGCTGGATGCTGATCAATATCCACGTCACGAAATTCGTAGGGATCTGACTTCTTTCCCTTATGCCGACTCACATCTATCCAGCCCGGCGCAATAGCGTTTACTCTGATATCGGGTCCGAGACTGATGGCAAGGCTGTGGGTCAGTGCCGTGATTCCGCCCTTGGTTGTGGCGTAGCATTCAGAATTTGGCTCTGACATCAGCGCGCGTGTTGATGATAGATTTACGATAGCGCCGCCGGCTTTGCGCAAAAGCGGGACAGCGTATTTGGTGTTCAGCATCGGACCAGTGAGATTCACCGCCAGGTACCGATTCCACGTTTCCAGATCCAATTCCTCCACAGGCGTGCTGTAGGCGTTGGCGACGGCGGCGTTGTTGACCAATCCGTTCAAACTACCGCCCGTTTGTTCCACGATTTGTTCATACATCTTTTTTACGGTCTCTTCATCACTCACATCCCCCTCAAAAAAAGTATAGTTTTCAGGATGCTGAAGCTCTTCTCTCAGCAGATTTCCCTCTTCCGAATCATTGTCGATTCCAAAAACCTGTGTTTGCTGATTGGTGAAATGATGAACAAGTCCGCGGCCAATTCCCCTGGCGCAGCCGGTTATAAGAATGGATTTCCTTTTTATCATAATTTCCTCTCTTCTGTCTTATAATTTTTGATTGAAAATGGTATTAAACTCAGAACTTCTGACTCGAGCCCAAAAAACAAGGATTTATACATGATTCATCGTAAAACAGGAAAGTCAGAAATGGAACCAAATTGAATTGAGACCAAAGCCCTGAATGCGGGACGGCTGAGCCGATCCCCGGAGGCTGGTCGCGGGACGGCAGAGCTTCCACCGGCCGGTGGACTGGATGGGTTGTTTTTAGCGCAATTTTACGACACGTGCCTTTACGCCAAGTCAGGAGTTCTGAAAATAAAATGTCAGTTTCCAACTCCTTTTCGCTTCATCTCTCCCCACTCTTTGTTTCCTTTAAAAAAGTCAATTAAACCTTTCAGTCTCCACCACGCGTGTAGTTGACGGAAGCCTATGTTTTCAAAAAACGCGAATAAAGCCAGTACCAAAACATCAGTAATGCGCTCATATTTCCGGGTTGTCATCACTTCAAGCAAGACCGAAGAGATAGACAGTACAATTCCGAGCATAATAGCCATGGAGATAAAAAGCAGCGCAAAATATCCGTTTATCGCTCCAAGCCACCACGAAAGTGCCACAATGATATATCCCGAGAGTTCAACTATGGGCGAGAGCAATTCGGCAATTACAAAAAACGGCATGGTCACCATTCCAATGCGTCCGTACTTTGGACGAAAAATCATTGACCGGTAACGATTTAAAGTATCAGCCAACCCACGATGCCAGCGATTGCGCTGTTTGGAAAGGGTTGCAAGATCTTCAGGGACTTCCGTCCAGCACACCGGTTCAGAAATAAATCGAATGCGATAGGGAATATTCTGGTCTATGTGATATTTATGCAGCCGCATAACGAGCTCCATGTCTTCACCAACGGTGTCGTGCAGATAACCTCCCACACGTATAACAGCCTCGCGGTCAAATACACCAAAAGCTCCGCTGATAATGAGTAGAGAATTAAAATAATCCCATCCCACGCGGCCAAACAAAAACGCGCGGAGGTATTCAACAGCCTGTATTTTGCCGAGAAATGTTTTGGGGAGTCCCACCTCTTCCACAACACGATGCCGGAAGCGGCAACCGTTGGCAACGCGAACCACACCGCCAACAGCTATGGTTGTTTTATCTTCAATAAACGCCCGCAGCATTTTCACTATCACATTAGGCTCAAGCATGGAATCGGCGTCAACAGTACAGATCAGCTCATTTTTAGCCACGTTTATTCCAGCGTTCAGGGCGTCTGCTTTTCGTCCGTTCACTTTATCAACCAGCACAAGCCGCGGATACCGCTCGGAGGTGTAGATATCTTTTATAGGCTCATGCTTCAGATAGTGCGGACGCTGCATGGGGACTTTCTTAAGCTTGAAGTAATCGACCATTCGTTCGAGCGTGGCGTCCTTACTGCCATCGTTCACCACCACAACCTCAAAATTGGAGTATTTGATATTCAGAAGTGAGTTTACCGAATTGATGATCGAAGATTCCTCGTTATACGCCGGCGCTATTATACTCACAGGTTTGTACAGCTTGGTGCTGTACACCCCGGTCATTTTAAAAATCTTATCAACATCTTTGTACTTTCTGATGTGAAAAAAAGAGGCGAAAATCAGAATCAGATATCCTGAATTAATAAACACAAAATAGGCAAGTACCAGCGTGTTTATTGCCAATAAAAAATCATAAATACTCATTCCAGGCTCCTCAGTCGCTTAATTTCATCCCATTCGGAGCGGTTCTCCTCTTTTACATAGGTCATCATTTCATCAGCAATGTCGTATTCAAACGCCACTTGCATGACTGTAAACCTGACCGTGAGATCATCATCAGCCAACAGGTGTTTCAAAATCGGTTGATATTTCTCGTTGTAATTCTCCTTAAGCCAATTGCTAACCGCAAGTCGTATTTGCTGGAATGTCGATTTCCAGTACTTTTCCTTCAGTATATAATCTCCAACTTCCGGATGCATAAATTCCCCGAGCACCTGAATGAGCGCAGCGGTGTACATTCCGTTATAATCGGTTCTGTTTTTCTTGCGAAATTCTTCAAAAAGCGGGTCGGCGAGCTGATAAAAACCAAGTTCCGGAAACATCAGAATCAGAGAAACCGAGGTTTGCACGGGCACATACGGATTAGCAGCAAGTTCAAACAACATCTCCGCGGCCTGTTCTCTGCTTGGGTGTTTATTTACATACTTAAACACAAGATCAGTGACCGCCATCGAGGCATTGTCTTTTCTGTTCAAAAAAACACGGAGCGCCTGATCTCTTTTATCCTGCCCCTTCGCGTTTATCAAAGCAAATGTAGCCGCGTAAACTATAACAGCGTAACTGTGCTGCTGAAGAGGCTCTAATCTGCTTAAGGCTTTATCATCAGTTACTTTTTTCTGGGCGAAATACATACAGGCCTGTGCGAGATCGACCGGTGACTTGGATTTAAGATTTTTCAGGAAAAACTTTTTAAAACGGTCAACATCAAGCAGCTCTTTCAAGCGCTCGTGCTCAGTCCCCTTCATATTGTCAATCATGATGTTCAGAAAGCGGTAGGCAGCAATAATATCATAAATATTCCGCAGACGATTGACAAAATCTTCTTTCGTTATCTCGTAGTACAGATATTCATAAATAAGTGGCTGTATATAGCTTTCTGAGAAAGCAAATTTATCCTCTCTGCGCTGAAGAATTAGTCGATTTACGGATGTATATCCGATTAACAGCACGAACAGAACCGATAGCACAACGAGAACGGATACAACAACCTGTAAAGCAACGGTGTCTATCTCAGCCATCCTCGTTGTCTTCAAGTGCCCGCTCTATACGAAGTAAAAGATCATCCATTTGAAACGGCTTGAGCAGATAATCGTGCACGCCATGATCAAACAGTGCTTTTTTATCGCTTACACTCTCTTTTCCCGACAGAATAATGATCCTGTTTGTAGGAAAAATATTATTCTCAACCACCATCTCTACCACTTCCCGTCCGTCAAGTCCGGGCATCATCATATCCATGATAACAAGGTCGGGATTTAGGTTCCGAATGGCATTCAGACCATCAATTCCATTATCGAAGTGGTGCACCGCGTATCCTTTTCGGGAGAGTCCGAATGTGATATATCGGGCAACAATGCTATCATCATCAACAACTATAACTGTTGGTTTTTTCATAAGTGTTATGCCGGAATTTGTATTGTCATGGTGGTTCCGCGATTCTTTTTAGAATCCACATCAATTGTGCCTAAATGCAGGTTCACATGTTTCTTTATCAGAATCATCCCGATTCCGGTCGATAGTTCATTATGTATTCTATTTGTTGATATAATTGGTTTCACGTAATTTAAAAATAATAGTCACACTAACACATCTTGTCCTTTGCGAGCATCTCATAAAACTACCTGCTTACTATCACTACTATTAACCATAATTATTGCATCATCCGTTTACGGTCAATCTCAAATGCAGTATCAGGTTGGTATTAATCAGTCTTATCAAACGTTCGACAGGTTTTACGACGATCAACACAGCACCGGACTTTCCGGATCTCTTATCCACCCGAGAGCTACTGTTACGGGATCTCTTACCATAGCCAACCGTTTTAATCAGGACGGACATCAGGTGGGATTATCCGCTTATCCTGTGATAAATGACACTTTTTACGCCTATCTGGGCTACGATTACTCACCTGACGTTATCTTTCCCGAACACTCAATCGGAGCCGAACTTTTTGCTTCTCTGCCCAAGAAATTTGAAGCTTCCCTCGGCCTGCGCTATCTCACATTTGCATCAAATGCTTCAAGTCTCGTGTTAACAGGCTCAGTAAGCCACTACAGAGGTCCGTGGCTGTTCATGGTACGACCGTTTTTCATTTTCAGTGATTCAGGAAACGGACAGGCATTATCGGCCAACGCCCGCTATTACTACAGCAATACTGAATACTTTTTTGCGCGCGGAAGTTTTGGTGTTACAGCCGACAGCAGGTTTTTACTTTCCGACAATGGCACTTTTGACGAACGGCAACTTCTGCTAAAATCGCAATCTTTAGGCATCGGAGTTTCTCATCTTCTTACAGAATCCCTCACCGGAACTGCTTCAGCTGATATTACCCGCAGAGAGTTAGGATTCAACACCGGCACCTATGTCACCCAATTCGCATTTCAGGTTGGATTGAGCTATATATTCTGATCTGTTTTAGAGAAAAAGTCCCTGATATCCCGCGTTTTTAAAGCACTTCGCAAAAAAGTTTAGGCTGAGCGCTACAATCCGTATTTTCAACGGGAAAGAAACAAGCAATCCAACATATTACATAATTCATGTCAGATACCGTACGCGTACGATTTGCCCCCTCACCCACCGGAATGCTCCACGTTGGTGGACTCCGAACCGCTCTTTATAACTATCTCTACGCCAAACAGCACAACGGCGTGTTTGTGCTCCGAATAGAGGACACCGATCAGGCTCGTTTTGTGGAAGGCGCCGAACAGGATATTATCAACGCGCTCAGATGGGCGGGAATGGATTTCGATGAAGGTCCCGGAAAGGAAGGAGATGTCGGTCCCTATCACCAAAGCAAGCGCTCCGAAATTTACAAGAAATACGCCGAGCAGCTCATCGAACAGGATAACGCCTATTATGCGTTCGACACCACAGAAGACATTGAAGAGATGCGCGAGCGTCTGAAAAAATCTGGAAATCCATCTCCGAAGTACGACGCTATCACAAGAATGTCGATGAAAAACAGCCTCACACTTTCTAAAGAAGAAGTGGAAGAGCGTTTGAGTTCAGGCGAGTCTTATGTGGTCAGGTTGAAAGTACCACGCAGAGAAACCGTCCGTTTTGAGGATGAAATTCGTGGATTTGTAAGCTTTGAAACACAAGGACTCGACGATCAGGTTTTGGTTAAGTCTGACGGACTCCCAACCTATCACATGGCCAACGTGGTTGATGATCACCTGATGAATATCACGCACGTTATTCGCGGAGAAGAGTGGCTGAGCTCAGCTCCCAAGCATTTACTGTTGTACAAATATCTCGGCTGGGAAGCTCCCAAAATGGCACACCTGCCATTGATTATGTCGCCAAGCGGAGGAAAACTCTCCAAGCGTAAAGCAGAGAGCGAAGGTATTCCTGTAAATGTGAAAGATTACATCGCACAACAATTTGAGCCTCATGCGCTGGTAAACTTTCTGGCGTTTTTAGGATGGAGTCCCGGCAACGACAAAGAACTGTTTGATATGCAGGAATTGGTCGACGCCTTTTCACTTGAGCGCGTGAGTAAGAGCGGCGCCATCTTCAATTTCAAAAAACTGATGTGGTACAACGAGCACTATCTGCGTGAAAAATCTGCAGAAGAACTCCTCCCGAGAGTAAAATCCCGCATGGATGAAAACGGCGTTCCCGGTGTAGATGATGAATATTTGAAAGAAGTCATTGAGTTGTTCAAAGAACGCGCGTCTAAAGTCACCGATTTTGTAGATGAAGGCATGTATTTCTTCGAAACACCTACAGAGTTCGACGAAAAAACAGCAAAGAAAGCGTGGAAAGAGCAGACACCTGAGATTCTCGGTAAGTTTAAAGACGATATCGCAGAACTCTCAGATGATGAATTCACCGGCCCCAATGTAAAAGAGAAAGCGAAAGCCATTCTTGACGAAAAAGGCCTTGGATTCGGCAAACTTGCACAACCACTCAGACTCGCCGTTTCAGGAATAGGCTACGGACCGGATCTGTTTTCAATGGTAGCGCTGCTTGGAAAAGACGAGGTGATTAAGCGATTGGAATTCGCTATTGAGACACTTTAACACCAATTCATCAGCAAATTGACTATTTAAAACCTGACAGAGAATTCTATTCTGTCAGGTTTTTTTATGCTTAAAATCACAATACAAAACCTATAACATAGTGCTCTTGGCAAATTAAGGTTGAACAGCACTTCGGTTGGCGTAATTAGCGATTTAATTTGAACAAACAGGAAATTCTTAATCGAAATAGTCCTGTAAGGACTTAACATATAATAACCCCGGGTGGATTTGGTCAAGGTTCACAATTTTGAACACACAGAAGTTCATAACAAGAACAAAATCAGCGCTAAGCTTGAACCCGGGGGTTACACATCACCCAAAAAATGTGAGGAGGCTACCAACTCGCTAAAGCATAAACCGTAACCGACGAACACAGTAACCCAGCCTGATATGCGGGACGGCAGAGCCATCCCCGGAGGGTTTTGGTGGAGCATTGCTATTTAAGTAGAATTTCGCAAAATCACCATTTACATCAAAATATTTATGATTGACATTACTCTTGAATCCACCATTACCTGCACCAGTTGTGGTCATCAATCGCATGAAACCATGCCCGAAGATGCCTGTCAGTTTTTTTGGGAATGTCCCAATTGCGGAGAAGTCTTAAGGCCTGAAACGGGAGATTGCTGCGTATTTTGTTCGTATGGAACGCATTCTTGTCCGTCTGTTCAGGGTAAAAATGCGGAATTTTAAATCTCTGCAAATCAGTTTCAAATACAGATTTGCAAAAATCACACGCAATCTTCTGGAATCAGAAAATCAACTTGAGTACATTGACATTGATGTATGGATTTCAAAAGCTTACGTTAAGAAGAAAAAATTAACACTTAGTCTGGAAGAGAAGCACATTGCAACCATGAAGAGGTTTGCAAAAAAACACGATATATCAGTCTCACAATTGATTTCAGATTACATAGAATTTCTTAAATCAAACGAACCTGAAGAACCAATCACAAACTCACTTAGCGGCATCTTTACCGGAGATGTAGATGAACAAGATTACAAGAAATACCTTGAGAAGAAATATCTCACATAAAAAGTACTCGTTTTATGTGGAATAGCATGGGTAATTGAACGCGAGCTTATGCCGATAATATAATTTCATTTCTTGATTATTCTGGGGTTGAGTGCTCCGCCGCGTGGCGGACGACATATCCCGTAACCCGGAATTCCGCGACGCGATCCCGTTGGGGCATTCCGGGGATAGTTAAACTAACCCTAAACAAGTAAGTGACGTAGGTACGACCTTTTTTTACATGTTCCGTCCCGAAAGTTTTCGGGACTCAGTTAATAGTGGTTTTTTGTTACCACCGGGTTAGGAAATGGATCGAGCCGATGGCTCTTAAGCTCATCAAAATTTGAACTATAGTTATAGGAGTTCGTTTATCTATAAAGAGTAACCAGTTCCCCAAAGGTATTACATTTTGTAAAATGGTTATTTTCTCCACCTACTTTTTGGAACACAACAAAATTTGTTGATCCACCAATTTATATCACCTATAAGAAATCACATAGAACCAAACTTACTTGTTGAACTCAAAAACATGATCTACGAGTTTTTAGGAAAACGCCCCCAAGTCAACGAGACCAACTTCATCGCCCCGAGCGCCGATATTATCGGAGATGTTACCTTTGGAGAAGAAGCCTCCGCCTGGTTTAACGTGACTATTCGCGGAGACGTGAATTATATTCAGATTGGTGACCGCACCAACATTCAGGACAACACGTGTATTCACGTGATGAATCAAACCGGGCCGACCATTATCGGGGATGAAGTCACCATCGGCCACAGCGCCATGATTCACGGCTGTACTATTCACAATCGGGTTTTGGTGGGAATAAAAGCGGTAATTTTAGATAAAGCGGTTATTCCATCAGATGTGATTATCGCCGCGGGAAGTTTGGTTCCTCCTGGAAAAGAGCTCGAATCGGGTTATCTCTATATGGGATCTCCGGTGAAAAAATCCAGAAAACTCAGCGAGGAAGAGATAGAATCCATTGTGCAGTACAGCAGGAATTACGTGAAGTACTCACGGGCGTATATGCAGAAGGATACTTATGATGAGAATCCGTTTTACAGCCGGACTTAGAAAAACCAGCCCGTCCCAATGGATACGCTGAAAAAAGATTCGGGCGCCGCTTCCTGAATATCAAAATATTGACCGAACCGCGCTTCTACATTAAGAAACGTCCCCAAAGCAAAGGGCATAAGATCAATTCCGAAAGCCCCGGAAGCCATCGGTTGTGTATATGAATCCCCGGCACGATACAGAACTCCATACTGACCAGAATTGAATCGAAACATATTTTCCAGTACATCCCGCTCTTTCAAATAACCCTGAGCCACACCGGCACCTGCGTTGCCATAAATCCGAACCTTTTCAGACTCATAAAAGTAATAGGTTACACCCAAATTGGCATCAATGAGCAGCGTACGAAACGAATATTTTACTTCCCCCATTCTTGAATCATCATGGTCTGCGGTACCAGTTGTTTTGAATCCGGGCCAAACGCGGGACGCAGCAGATAACCATATCGATGGAGTAAGCTGATACTGAAGGGCTAACCCTATGCCATATTCTTCGCTTACCTCAACATCTTTATATGTGAACACGTATGAATCATCCTCCCTTGTGTGACCAAGAATCCGATGTTTCAAGGTCAAATCAGAGTTCTCCACAGCTCCGACTCCATATAAAAGATTAATCCGAAGCATGAATTTACCCGATATTTTCTCAAAGCTCGTATCCTGATCTTTCGTCAGCTTCAAATTGTTCTTCTTACGCAAAGTGTTAAGGTCGATGATGTAATCTTTCTGCACCATATTGTTATCAAATATGGGATTTGCATCTATAATTTCATCAGCCCGATCTATATAATTCTGAGCTTCCACGTATTTTTTCTCGTTGTAGAGAGATTCCGCCCTATCAATCGCGGATTTCAGATTTTCCTCTGTTGCGACATACTCTTTTCATCGCATAAAATCTGCCAGCGTATAAAATTGGACAGCCTGTAGGTTGACGCCCGCACTATAGTAACTGTCGGCTCGCTTCAGCAAGATTTGCGTTTGATCACTTACATAACCCTGATTAAATTTAGCCTTTCTCTTATACAGCTCACTTGCCAGATCGGATAGATAACTCTTTGGCTGCTCCTTCAACCTCGATATTTGATTCTTCAGATTATCAGTATCACTGTATCTCACATGGTTTTCTTCTAACGCCTCTATAATCAGATCAAGTGAGCCGTTTGTGATCACAGAATCGAGGGATGTTTGGGCGATAACAAAAGTGAAATTGAACGCGAGTAGCAGGGAAAACAAAAACAGTATTCGTAACATCTGGCAACTTTAGATTAAAATAGTCGGACAAAGTTAATAACATCCTTAATCTAAAGCTCTCTTATTTTGAATACTGCCCCACAAATCGCTGATCTAAATAATGTTTCAACTTCAGCGCCCATTTTCCTCTCAGAGCAAAGGATTTGGTTCCCCAATAAGCATCACCCACGCCGGTTGACAGAATCAAAGGATTGATGAGATAAGGTTTGAACGGTTTCAGAGAGGCTTGATCTCCATTTTCAATTACCCGCTTCAGGTTTTCTGCCAGCACAGGCCCCTGTTTAACGGCGTGAATGCCGACTTTGGCCAAATCGGGGTTTGAACGCAATGTGGCACAATCTCCGGCCGAAAAAATAGCGGAATCAGAACTTTGTAACGTATCATCTGTCAGAATAAAACCACGCTCATCGGTTTCTAGCCCTGATTCGGCGAACCAATCGTAGCCTTTTGTACCGGTTGCCCAGATCAGCAGATCTGCATTCAGATTATCCTCACTTCCCCGACTTTCCAGATAAACAGTGACGGCTCTTTTCTCAAGTCGCCGGCGAACTTCTTCTCCCACCCATTTTGGAAAAACAGGCAGCAGATGTTTTTGATTATGCACCAGCGTTAATTTTAAACAAGAACGATATTTAGTACTCAGATTTAAAGCGATTTCACAACCTGCCGCTCCACCTCCAATAATAGCAAGCGAAAGTTCACGTGCCCCGATGCTATGTGCAATAAATGCGTCTATCTCCTTAAGTATGTAGAGTGGCTTCACCGGCTGACTTCTTGGCGAATCAGGCACAAAGGGCGTTTCTGATCCCACATCCAACACAAGCAGATCGTAGGAAATGGGATTTTGATTGAGAATTTCTACTTTTTTTTGTGCTCTGTTTATTCCCGTGACTCTTCCCTGCACAAAAGCACAATTATGTTCAGAAGCGTATTTTTCCAGGTCAATTCGAATATCATTAAGCCCGTACGTTCCTCCCAAAAATTCCGGTATCATGCCGGAATAGTATAGCCAGGGATGATCGTTTATTAGTGTAAAGGAGTGCTCATCTGAAAATCCATGAGCCAAACCAATAGCCGGAAGCGACGCATGGCCACCTCCCGCGAATACAATGTTCACTTATTTTCTGATTAAGCAGGATAGGAGATTACAATTCTTTGTGGCTTCCATCACAGAAGGGCGCTGTCCCCGTATGTTTACATCCGCACCAGGCTACATTTTTTTCTTCTTCCACTTTCTCAACTACCGGCTTAAATCCCGTTCCCTTATGAGAACCATCGCAGTAAGGTTGATCAGATGATTTTCCACAAGCGCACCACGCGTAATTTCCGGGTTTCACTTTCATTACAAATGGTTTTTTCTGTGCTACTTTAGGTTCTTTCTCACTCATTTGTGCTCGCGTCTTACGTTAGATGTATACTTTTTCTGATCGCAAAAAACACATTAAAACACTTAGATTCTGTACAAATTGGCTGTTTTTAATGCTTTGGAGCGAATTATTTCGCAAAAATGGATTCCAAAATCGGAACAAGGCCGTTGATAATAAACTGCACCCCAATACATAAGCTAATAAAGCCCATCATTCGGGTCATGGCATTCAACCCGGTTTTGCCAAGCAGTTTCACAAAGAACGGAGAGATCCGAAGCACCAAATAGACAAAAATTGCCACAATGAGGATAGATGCGGTGATCAATCCATAATCCGAAAAGGTGGTGGCGCTGGATGAAAGTCCTAAAATAACAGCAATACTTCCCGGCCCTGATAGCAGCGGCATGGCCAGGGGACTAAATGAAATATCTGGTTTATGAGATGCCGTTTCTACCTGCTCTTGGCTGAGTTTTCGCCCCTGAGTTTCAGGATTGAGCATGAAATAAGATGCCTGCATTACCATCAGTCCACCAGCGATACGCATACCATCTAAAGAGATACCAAAGAATTTCATGATGTACGTTCCGGCTATGAAGAACAACATTAAAATGAGAAAGGTAAAACTCGTTGCTTTTCTGAGCTGAGCGTTTCTTAACTCAGAAGTAAAATCGGAGGTCAGTGATAAAAATACCGGAATAACTCCAAACGGATTCACAACAGCGATAATGGATGTAAAATGTCCTAAAATTGCGGTTAATTCAGACACGGAAACTTATGTTTTAATAATGGTTGATTGCTTTTTCCCGATCATGTATTTGAAAGGCCTCCAAAGTTAAGCAGAGTTCTATCCAACAAAAATATGAAAGTTGTGGAAGCAGATAGATAGTTTCGATGAGGTTATAAGAGGGTGTGGGGGAACAGTTATCCCGAATTATTCACGAAAATTAGTATGTTAATATCTATCTATTTGATTTATAATATCTTGCTTAATTTTCAATGTAGCTCAAATTTGGGTGTCTTAGAAAAACTGCGCACCGAGCGTAGCGATTCCCACGCAGTGAAATTTTACTGTGTGCTTCGTTGAAGTCGGGAGTGGTTTCGATGCATAACTCCCGACGAAATACTCCATACTCGCAACTCCAATTTCGGACATTTTTATCTTTTTTATCTTTTTTCGACGAAAGGCTTTCACATTTAGTGCGATGTTTAATATATTTGTTTAGACTTAATTCAAATAGACCAAAAAACGTGTATCCATTATCAACAGTTAAAGAGGGCGAAGAGATTGAGGTGTGTGGTTTCGGCTGTGGTTGTGAACAAGCCTGCCGGCTACGCGATTTAGGCTGCCGTGAAGGCGGAAAAGGAAAAGTGATCTCGCGTCAGAAGAATATTATCATCCAGTTCGGCGAATCCCGCATCGCCATCGATCAGCATATTGCAGGCAATATTTTAGTAGGACCCACCGCGGCCTGATTATGAGCATAAAACTCTCCCAACTCTCCAAACCACAGAAAAACATACAGGTTTTATCACTCGATGGTCCCGAGTCGGTACGCTTAATGGAGATGGGAATCACTCCGGGAACCTCTCTCGATGTGGTAAAAACCGCCCCTCTTGGCTTTCCAATTGAAATTAAAATCAGAGGATATTCGTTATCGCTACGCAAGGCTGAGGCCGATTGTGTCATTTTAAAGCAGTAACATTTTGAACAACGAATCTCTTACTATTGCCCTTGTAGGGAATCCAAATACGGGAAAATCAACTGTTTTTAACGGATTAACCGGACTTAAACAGAAAGTGGGAAACTATCCCGGCGTCACCGTTGAACGCAAAACAGGAACGCTTAAGCTCGACGGCACTTCTCACACCATCATTGATCTTCCCGGATCGTATTCGCTCAGTCCTAAGTCAATGGACGAACGCATCGCTTACGAAACGCTTACCGGCGTTTATGAGTACGAAAAGCAGCCCGACCTTGTCTTTGTCATCGTTGACGCATCCAACATCGACCGAAATCTCTATCTGGCAACACAGATTATGGATCTCGGAATTCCCATGTGTATTTTGCTCAACATGATGGATGTAGCCGAAGAGAAGGGGCTTTCGTTCGACACGGCCGACATGAGTGACAAAATGGGCGTTCCTGTTATTCCAATCACAGCAAAAAAGCAGGGTGAGGTTGAGAAAGTTACCGCGTTTATTTCAAAAAGAATGTTTTCCAAGCCCGAGCCGCAACGATGGAATCCATCTGTAAACCTGCTGCGCTCATCGCTGTTCATTACCGAAAACTGGATCAAACCTCATCTCAAGCTGCCGGAACACACTCATTTTGTGGAAAGTCTGCGCATTCTCAGCAATAACCAGATTGAAGAGGAATTTTCGACACACTCCTCATTTGAAACATTTAAGGATGTAGTTTCCAAAGCACGCTCCATGATGGAAGATGCCGGAGCCAACTGGATGGCGGATGAAGTTTTAGCCCGATATCAGTTTATTCACGACTGCACAAGTTCTGCTGAACAATCTCCCGAAAAGCAGGGGCAGGACTCTCTCAGCGATAAAATTGATGCTGTTGTGACCCACAGCGTGTTCGGTCCGCTCATTTTTGTGGCCATTTTGCTCATCATGTTTCAATCAATCTTTTCCTGGGCAGCGCCCTTTATGGATCTGATTGATCTGGCTTTTGTGGAAACGGGTCAGTTTGTAACAGATACGCTACCCGAAGGAATGCTTAACGATCTGTTGGTTGAAGGCGTACTGGCCGGACTCGGTGGTGTGGTTATTTTTCTTCCGCAGATCATGTTTTTGTTTTTCTTCATCTCAATTCTTGAAGGCACCGGCTATATGGCAAGGGCTGCGTTCATTATGGATGGATTTATGACCCGCATCGGACTCCACGGGCGTTCAGTAGTTCCGCTTATGTCGGGCTTTGCCTGCGCTGTTCCCGGAATTATGGCCACAAGAACAATTGAAAACTGGCGGGACCGACTCATAACGATTATGGTGCTACCGTTTATGGCGTGTTCAGCCCGTCTGCCGGTTTACGCCCTGATGATTGCCGCCTTCATTCCGAATGAATACCTACTGGGAATTTTCTCTTATCAAGGACTCACCTTTTTTGGATTGTATTTCTTTGGGATTATTGTCGCCGTTTTTGCTGCTGTTGTGTTCAAAAAAATCTTTTCAGATTCCAAGCCTACTCCGTTTATCATGGAACTGCCCAGTTACAAAATGCCCTCTATGAAGAGCGTGATTCAAAATATGTTTGAACGCGGATGGATATTTGTAACAGAAGCCGGGAAGGTGATTATGGCGATCTCCATTGTGCTTTGGTTTTTAGCAAGCTTTCCCAAAGTGGATATTCCCTCATCGGTATCACAAACTGGCGACATCACTCAAACCGAACAAGCGCAGGAAAATTCGTTTGACGCAACCGTTTCTCCCGAAGCCTATCAACTGAAACACAGCTACGCGGGTAAATTCGGCCGGGCAATTGAGCCCGCCATCGAGCCATTGGGCTTTGACTGGAAAATCGGTATTGGGTTGATTACCTCTTTTGCGGCCCGTGAGGTTATGGTGGGAACACTTAACACCATTTACAGCATAGAGTCAAATTCGGATGAGATTCAAACCCTGAAGCAAAAGCTCATCAACGATACGAACAGCAATACCGGAAAACCTGTTTATTCCACCTTAACAGCGCTCTCCCTGATGGTGTTTTTCGCCCTCGCTATGCAGTGTATGAGCACGCTGGCTATTGTCCGCCGCGAAACAAACTCCTGGAAATGGCCTGTTGTGATGCTCATTTACATGACGACTCTGGCCTACCTGAGCTCACTCGCGCTTTTTCAAATCGGAACGTATCTGGGGTATTAACATGGATTTTCAGCTGCTCATAGCACTTCTTATTCTCTTGCTTTCCATCAGCTATCTGGGGAATAAATTTCTTGGAAAGCGCCTGAAATCAGCGGTTTCTTCTGATGATCAAAACGAAGATTCTTCCTGCGGGCCTTCCTGCAAATGCGGCAAGTGATTTTGACCAAAAACGTTACTCTTTAGGTCGAAAAAAAGCGGCTCAACCAGCTAAATAACTGAGTAAGACCGCTTTTTACTTTCGGATAATTAATTCTGTGAAAGAACGAATAACGTAGTGTTATCTTCTGCAATTCATTATTCCACAATCATAACACCTTTCATACCTGCCATAAAGTGTCCAGGAAATGTGCACAAATACACATACTCTCCCGATGTTTCAGGTGCTGTAAATTCAACTGTGGTGGGCTCAGAGTCTCCGCCAATCATAGCCGTATTTGCGATAACCGCATCTTCATATTCAGATGCAATATATTCATTATCCTTCGCCAACATAGATTTTTGAGCAAATTTGTCGACATCTGTGCCGAGGTCAACAATAGCAACGTTATGAGACATCGCCATAGCAGGAATTTTGCTATTCACAATAAGAGTTAGACGCACTTTTTGTCCTGGCTTTACCTTGAATTCTTCAATATCGAACCTCATGTTGTCTTTTCCGACAATGGTGATTTCGACTATATCTTCGCTTCCTGATGCTTTGTTTTCGGTTCCGGTTGCCATTAAAGTTGTTGATACTAACGTAATTATTAACAGAGTGTAAAGTGATTTAATCGTTTTCATAATGGTTATTGGTTGTGGATTGGGTTGTCATTTAGTGAATTATAAACTTCTTGTGCTATTGCTGGTAGAAGTTTATTGGAATAGGGATTTTTCGTTTCGTTTCTACTTTGTCCAACAATGATGCGGCCTACGTGCCCCATTCTTTCATGAGGCAAACAGAAGTAATCATATACTCCTTTTTTGCGTAGCTGAAGCGTCCATGTATCGCCTTTTTGCAACATTCCGGAGTCAAATGGGCTAACTCCTTTTGGAATTCTGTCAGGCCTTCTGTTATCAGGATGATATGCTGTTACCGTATGCGTCCCTTCCAACACGCTGAATACAACCACATCACCTGAATTTAGTACTGTGAGTATCGGATCAAATCTGGCATCAACACCCATTCCCATCACTTTTACCTGAGTTGTATCCTGTGAAAGTGCGGAATCTGCAAATAGTGCTAAGCCAAACAATAACAACATCTGTGCTATTGTTAAATCGAAAGAATGAGTATCCAGATTATTGATGTGAGATATGTTCAATATGCGTCACCATTTCATCAACGGGTTTATTTAAGCCTTCAAGCTGCTTCGATATATTTCCTTCATCATCAATAATGGTCAAAGCATTGGAATGATCGTACATGCCTGAAGCTCTTTTTTTGTATTGAACTCCAAGCACAGTGGCCAACAACCTGATCCCAGACTCTGAAGCAGTTACAAAATGCCAGTCCGGCAAATTTAGCTGTTCATACTCGGCGTAATTATGCAATACTTCAGGAGTGTCATTTTCTGGGTCGAAAGAGACGGCAAGTACGGATGTATTCTTCTTAGCGGATTTTGTAAGACCGCTGTATAGCCGCCATGCATCCTTTATGAGAATAGGACATACATTTGTACAGCTACCATAAAACATCACCACAATCACCGTTTCACCGGTAAATGATGAAAGTTTCAGGCTCTCTTTTCTATGGCTTGTCAATTCTGTATCTATTTGGTGAAGAGAAAGCGGAGAGTGATTTTTTTGCAAACCCAAATCTTCACTTTCATGATGGTTGTGATTGCTGTGCTGAGCATATACAAGATTGGCACATACCGTTATGACAAGTGTCACAATAATTGTTTTTAAGATAGTCATAGATTTTCCTTCTTATGAGAATTCATATCGGAGTAGGCTACTCTGAAACCGAATAAAGAGGTGCAGTTTTTGGCGTCCATATTCATTCTTATCACGTAGCGGATTGTAGCTGCATAGTCGTACGTATCAGTACCGGAACCCAGTCTGCCGACGGTTCCACAGTCTAAGGTCTGATTATCGGCAAGCGGTGGATTGAAATCCTGTACCCACTCAAGCACTATCCCATGCAATCCTTCTACACCGGCGCTGTTTTTAATTTTTGCCTCAGTAACAGATGATGGATTTTTCGTTTCTACTGCAGAAAACCAACCTATAAGTTTATTTCCGATAAGCTGGCGGCCATTCTTGTTTCCATTAAGTAATTGAGCGGCGTATTCCCATTCATGCAGAGTGGCAAGGCGTCCAACCGACCAGCGAGCGTATGCTGAAGCTGCAAACCAGCTTACATGCGTAATGGGTTGATCCAATCGGGCATTTGTTCCATCACCGGGGTTTAAATCTGATTTCCAGTGCGAGAGATAATCCTTGTCGGCATACAGCGGAGAAACCAGTGATTTTCGCCATTCAGGATTCTCTTCAACAAATTTCAAATAATCACCATTGCTTACCAGATATTTGTCGAGATAAAATGGAGAAACGGATACCGGTTCACCCTTTGTATCGGGCAGAATAGAGCTGTAAGAACCGCCTGTAATCTCAACCATGTTCTTTTGAGCCTGAACAGAACTGCACAGACTCAAAAAAAACATAGTACCTATCACCATACAGAGACTTATGTACTTTTTCATAAAACCAGAATAGTTCTGCTTGAAATTGGGCACATATGATTATTTACTTCACTCCCAGCAATGTACCTGTAGCGCCTTTTTCAGCATCAGCAAACTCATGATCAACGAGGGTGTAATGCCCCGCTTCGGGCACAATAAATTCAATAGTGGCTGATTGAGATGCACCAAGCAGAACTGTTTGCATTCCGCGCATTTCATTGAATGGATGTCCTTCTAAAAATACACGGTCAAAAATAGCGCCAATTATATGAAAGCTGGATGTTCCAGATGGGCCGTTATTTGAAAAATGTAGCCTTACACGCTCACCTTTTTTTGCTGTAAGTGGTTGGTCGTGCAGGATGGTCTGGTGACCGTTAAATACAACGTGTGATGGATTTCGGTTAACTGCGGCTTCAAAATCATACTGCAAAAGCTCTCCGACACCTTCTTTCAGATAATACTCTGATTGAACAACCACATATTCCTTATCCACCTGGTCATCGGTCTCATATCCATCCTTAGGATCCACAACTACAACTCCGTGCTGTCCCATTGCTGTATGCATAAGAACGCTGGGAGTTCCACAATGATAGATATAGGTTCCGGGATAGTTGGCAACCCAATCAAATTTTATCGACTGACCGGGAGCAATTGTTCTCCATTTGTCCCCAGCATCAACAGTTCCGGCGTGGAAATCCATGGAATGAGGCATCGGCATAACAGCAGGTTTGGCATCGCGAAAATTATTACGGGAGGCTTGCTGCATAAACGGAGCTCCTCCATTTATAGGCTCGGTAATCACAACTTCCTCGTTAGAACGGTTTTTCATTGTAAAACTAACCGTGTCACCTTCACGAATATGTACTACCGGTCCGGGCACAACGCCTCCGAATGTCCACGCACGATATCGCTCACCCTCAGCTATTTCAATCTCCTGGACCATTGCGTCGAGGCGTATATTATGATGTTTGTTTCCTTTATAATCTAACGGTTTGAGCTCAGGCGCCATGGTTATATATTCGCCTACTACGGGCGGCCCGTTATAATCTTCCTGGAAAACTTTGGCTTCAGACATGCCAAAAGTCATCCCGTCAATGGTATAAGATTCTGATTGCGCGTTTAAAATCGATAAAGAGCTTGTTATTGAAAGAATAAGAACAAGCATAAAATTTTTTTTCACAATATTCATATCGTTATTTGCTTAAGTAAAGTATGTAAATTTTGGTATTGCATCCCAAAGTTGACGTGCAGTATTCTATCGAAGATTTCTCAGGGAGTTGTAAATCTAAAAGAATCAAACCCTGGGCGGAGGCGTGAGGGGAATAAGCGATAGTGACATGAAACGTTTTGAATAGACATGAAATCCTGCTAACTCTTGTTTGTAGCAAATACAGTTTATACTATTTTGAAATTTCGGGGCAATCGGATAGTAATCTAAATCGAGCTGAAACTTTCCGGAATCAATGCATGGACACGTTTCCAATGAGGCTTTGCGGAATGACTCTTCTGCTCTGTTTTCGCAACTCAATTCACATAGGCAACTCGGCGTCGACTGCATCTCAAAAAGTGATGCAACAGCATCGTTGTCGAAAATAAGAGTTTCTATCATGGGCTGAACGGGTTTTAAAACCCCGCTCATAAACGAAAGAAGTAATATAAGAGTATATATGGCTTTCAAATCAAATATATAAGACTATTTTATCCTACTTGAACCAAGGTACATTTTCTTATTAAACTTTAAAAACGGTTTTTACAGTTTTATCTATCATTAAACGCCCGAATTTTCTCCCGGCTGAATTCGTGACAGTTTACGCAATTGGTTTGAATTACGTTAAAATGGGTCACCGCTTTTCTCAGTTTTTGCTGCTGTGCCGCTTTGCTTAACGAATCGGCGTAATTGTGAACCATCACATCAAAACTGACAAATGTTTTCATCTCAGACCCCAACTGCCTTGCTATCATCTGCCGCTCCTCATCGGTTATTTTAGGATGATGAGCGATCCGATCCGCCGCTGACTCCATCTTATCAAAATCCCGATACATTATGGCTTCATTGATCTTCCCCATATCCGTTAACAGATCCTGCATCAGCTCTTTGAGCGGTTTCGTATCGTCTTCATTTTTGAGGGAGATTTCATTTTGCATCCAGGCGGTTGCTGAAATCAATATGAATGCGATCACAATGTGAACTGTGCTATTGAATGATTTCATGATACCTCGTCTTTGGGTTTTTAAAAATCTGCAAAAACCTCTGTCGGCCTCCGCAGTTGAGTGAAATTACACCAGAAAATCCATCCTGATCCGCCAGCCGACGGAGAAGCGTGGCGGGACGGAATCAACCAAGACTCACATGCTATTAACCTCAGTTCGATTCTTAATTATTCTGTATTTCAGGTGACCAATAAATGTGTGAGCAGGAGGTAAACTTTTGATTAAGAATAAACCCCAAAATCTTACCTATTGTAGTCATTCTCTGTTGATTTAAGGCACATATTTAAAGAGTGTGGTAACAAATTAGCATATATGTTTATAAGGAAACGGACACCGATAGGTGTCCAACCATTCTGTACAAACAGAATGAAATAGCCCCCGATGCTTCGGGGGTAGATATATCGGAAAAGATCAATTATCCCCGAATGGGGATTAAACAAAAGCGGCATGGGGTCATATACACAAATAATTTACCATATCGTGTTCGGAACAAAATACAGAGTCCCGGCACTTCATGAGAAATATCAGCGCGAGCTCTATCAGTATATTTGGGGCATTGTGAGAAATAAGCAGTGCACACTCTACAAAATTGGAGGAGTAGAAGATCATATTCATGTGCTTGGTTAATTGAACCCCCATTCGGCGTAAGATTGTTTAACCTCGTAATTTTTTAAACGAATGTGTTGGGCCTCAAAAGAGTTTTAGAATATTTTTTTTAAATCGAACTCAGGTTATTACAGTGAATTAATGATTTACTGTGCCAGATTTGAGCTATTCACAACAATCCTTAGACTGTCGCCGCACTGCTCAGGATGGATGTTTCGCAACTTTCATCCTGAAACAGAATGTTTGAAACTAAACAGCAACTCACTTAGATAGAATCTAAAAGAATTTCCTGATACTGTCTTTGGTATTTACTCCGCTTTCAATTCCTCCTCCAGTGCAAGTGCTTTCGGGAATAAAATGTTGTTTTCAAGATGTACGTGTTTGTGCAGATCTTTCTGAAATGCTTCTAAATTCAGAAAATAAACTTTATACGTAGCGCATCCGTCTTCCGGTGGAGTAAATCCGTTCGAAAGCTGTTCAATCTGTTCCATTATATCCCCGGCCGTTTCATGCTCGTCTTTCATCATGGCAACAGGATTGGCCGCGGTACCGAAATCCGGTTTTGTTGTTAATTTCTCACCATTTTTCTTCAACCTGACTAATTCTTTGATATATGGAAACAGCACATCTTCCTCTTTCTGAAGATGTTCGGACAATTCCACGCTCAGCTGCTCAAACAGATGATACATCTCTATTAATTCAGGATGCCGGCTTCCGTGCACATGGGCAACTTTATTGGAATAAAACCCGATTTCAGGAAGTTTTCCCCGAACAAAACTATGGTGAGTGCTTACGATATATTCCGCCAGAAAATCCAGTTCCCAGGCGTTATAATTATCACCGGTTGATACCTTCTCATCGAGTCCTTTCAGCGCATCTAATACTAAACTTGAATCCACTTTCTTCTTAGCACAAGCTTCCTCTACAGGAGCTCCGCCGCCACAGCAAAAGTCGAGTCCGAATTCCCTGAAAATCTGTGCCGTTCTGTAATCCCCGGCTACAATTTCACCGACGGTTGATGTTGAATAGTTCATAATATTACATTTTTATTGTGATCTGTTGTCAAACCTCATGACAGAAACCCACCTTTTTTCAGATGAAATCCCGATCATTTTTTTGGAGAATTAAGCTTCAAACCCTAATCTATTTTCGAAAAGAAGTTTAAAAGCATACCGAAAGGTACAGGAGTCAAAAATCACAAACAACTATTAAAACGGTTTTATCCATTTTTATTGTTTTAAACAGATCATCTTCCTATCTTCAATCCGTTCACTAACCCATTTTTTTCATGATTTCAGGAACAAAAAAAGAAGTCCTCGACCTGCTTAAAAACAACGGCACACTTTCTATAGATCAGGCCGTTGAACAAACAGATTACGCCAAAACCACATTGCGCGAACATTTTCTTACTCTTGAACGAGATGGATATATCAACAGAACCTATGTGCGTTCAGGTCCCGGCCGGCCAAGTCTTCATTATCAGCTGACCCGCGAGGGACACAGTTTATATCCATCGTATGAGGCAGAAGTTCTCAAAGAGTTTATGCTGTTTTTAAAACAACGCAACGCTGATGATGTCATACAAGGATTCTTTGAGCATTTCTGGGATCAACGATTGCAGGAAGCCAGAAAACGGCTGAATTTAGCCGATGGTGAGTATGCTGATCCCGAAGGAGATCTCACGCCGCTTTTGGAGATGCTGGAGGAGGAAGGATTCATGCCTGAAATCACCCAAAACACATCTGACAACACTCCCACAACCGTGAGAGAGTGCAACTGTCCCTTCACCGAATTGATAAAGGTCACCAAAAAACCGTGCTCTCTTGAGGCTGAATTTTACAAAAATTTGTTCGGAACCAAAGTTAAGCGCTTTGCTTTTATTCCCGGCGGAGATTTTTCATGTAGTTATCATATTTCTTCCGGAGAAAATTCATCTGAACCTGAACCAGCCTAAAATCCAACTAACCATCCATGCCACTCATTGCCCGTGTCTTCATAAAATCCGGATTTATCTTCTTCGCACTTGCTTTGCTAACGGGGGTTTTATCTGAATCCGGGTTATTTTCAACGGCAGCACTCATGCCTCTTTTCTGGCACATGCTTACAATGGGGTGGATTACTCAAATCATCATTGGAGTATCGCTGTGGATGTTCCCCGGCAGGCCCAAGACCGACGACATCAAATCAAACGCCACGGGCTGGATTACCTGGATTGCGCTGAACAGCGGTCTTGTACTCAGATTTACTACCGAACCATTTGTCTATTCCGTTTCCTCTGGCTGGATCTCTCACATCCTTGTTCTTTCCGCCATCTTACAGCTCTTAGCCGCCATTGTTTACGTGTATGAGATGTGGTTCAGGGTCGCCTCGCCCAAACAGCGCATGAAGCAGAAACGAAATGAGCGACGGAGTTGATCTGACATGCCTGCTGAATCACGATTTATGATCAAACTCTCTTTTCTCTATCTGGTCGTGGGATTTGTGATCGGAACTATGCTGATAATCTCAAAAGCTTATGGCGTTTGGGGATTTGCCTGGCAGCTGCTTCCCGTTCATATTGAGATGATGCTCACCGGCTGGATTATTCAGCTCACGCTCGGTACCGCCTACTGGATTTTTCCGCGATTTCTGGAAGGATCGCCGCGTGGAAATGCCCTTTATGTGAAAATTGTTGCAGGATTACTAAATGGTGGAATTATGCTCATCTGTCTTCATCATATTGTGGAAATAAGCGAATACGACACTGTGATCGGACGCTTGCTGGAAGTAATGGCAGTTGCTGTATTTATCGGGCTTCACTGGAAGCGGGTTGTGAGTTTTAGAAAATCGCCCTGACAGACTGCTGGTCTTTCATTTCTCTATCTAATAACTTTCAGAGATCTATCCGCAAAAATGCATTTTCAGCCTAAAATCTCTTACTTTGGGTCTCACCTGAATACCAGACGATTTCGTTTACAAACATTAAACTAAATTGATTTCACTACCAAAGTATCCGGCAGTATTTCACTATGAATCACTCTTTTTGGAAACCCGTTGATCTTGTCAACGCACAGATTACCCATCGCACCATTGATAAATTACGGATTTGGCTACGTAAGAATAATGATGAAATCTGGTTCGCATTTCACCACGCCACTGATGATGAAGCACTGACCGAAGAACCACCCGAAACAGCAGAGTGGTCACGCTGGATATTAACCGCTCCAACCGATTCCATCATTCTGGAGCCTGTAATGCCTGATAATCCGATGGTGATTTTACCTGAACATCCGATGCACCTGAGCGTGGATGCCCGCATTCAGTTTTTTACACGTATTCCATTATGGGTAAGATTGCGAACCGAAGCCAAAAAGCCCGAAACCATTACAGAAATCCCCATCTTCCAACTCTCTAAAACCTGGTTTGGATCGGTAACAGAGGGAGAACTTTGCTACTATTCCACCACAAAAGCACGGCGGGAGTTAAGCACCGATATATCCCGTCCATATCTTATTAACTGTCCCATATGGATTGAAAACGAATCAGATACATCCCTTCATTTCGAGAAGTTTTGTTTTCGGGTGGAATTTCTGACTATTTACGAAAGCGATGGGGAATTCTGGGCCGATGAAACAACGATTTCCTATCAGGGTGAAGATCAGACAAGTCATGTTTCTATGCGTGGAAAACTTCCGAAACAGCTTTCAAGTCCATTATTACGCAATAAAGCCCGAAAATCATTGCCCGGTAACCTTGCAAAGCGCACATTTCAGCGCATCATTGACGATTTCCCGTTCATCCATTTTTAATCTGTATTTCAACAACTGAATCTTACTATGGAAAACTTAGATTTCCTGCCCCCGTTTATTGAGTCCTGGCTAACTACCGAGATTATTCACGACTCCCTGCGCATCGCCTTACTTATTATTATCTCGGTGCCACTTATTCATCTGATGAAAAAGTGGGCGCAAGCTTATTTCACAAAAAAACTGGCAGCTCACTACGGGATGCTGAGTGGAAAGGTGATTAAATATCTGGGCTACACCATCCTCATCATCACCATTTTAAATCAACTTGGGATTAGTTTGACGCCGCTGTTGGGCGCTGCTGGTATTGTGGGAGTGGCGCTGGGTTTTGCCTCACAAACAAGTGTATCAAATATTATAAGCGGACTATTTCTCATTGCCGAGCAACCGTTTAAAATTGATGACATCATCACCATTGGAAATACCAGCGGTTTTGTGCTCTCTATCGACACTCTTTCAGTTAAAATCAGAACGTTTGATAACAAGTTTGTGCGCATACCAAACGAAAGTATTATTAAGCAGGAGGTGATCAACAACACCCGATTTCCTATTCGCCGATTTAACGCCAATGTTTCTGTGGCGTACGGAGAAGATATTGCCATAGTAAAAGATATACTTATGGATATAGCCGAAAAGAACAGCTTTTGCCTGAGCGAACCCAAACCGCTCATAATTTTTGACAAATTCGGTACATCTTCTATTGATTTACTCTTTTTGGTGTGGGCGGAAAAAAAGCACTGGCTTGACCTGAAAAACTCAATTAATGAGGACGTGAAGCGTCGGTTTGACGAAGAAGGTATCGAAATCCCATTCCCCCACGTTTCCATTTACACCGGAAAACATTCTAAGCCGTTACCGATTGCAACAGAAAAGCAGTTTAGTGATTCACAACCTCAAACTATTGCTCCCAAAAAGGGCTTTAAAACTGAGTAACCGGAAATTACTCTCTCCCGGCTTCTCAGCCTTTAATTTTATCGATGTTGTATTTTGTCGTTTCACCCGTGCTGTTTGAATCCATGGGCGTGTTATCAACCTCTTTGAGTCTTAAACCACGCCAGCCACATTTCCGGCAGTAAAGACGTCTTATGGGCATCACTTTACTCATCGCCTTTTGCCATCCTTTTCGATGAATACGAACCAATGGTTGAGAACACCTGGGACAACTATACGTTTTCATTCGGGCTGATTTCCTGAAACGCCAGATTATCCTCCATAAAATGACCAGGAAAAGCACAAGGCCACCGAGTATCAAAGCCAGCATTTTCGGAGATAGCAGTGCCAGAATACTTTCTGAAAGACCAACTATCATATCAGGACCTCTGTCCGTCATCCATTTGCCGGCTTCCGATGCGTATTCGCTGACAAAGTCGCGGTTAAAATAGGCAATACCCACAATCAACAGTACCAGTGCGAGAATTGTTTCAAACAACCAGCTACGGTATATTTTTCTAAAAAAGTGCTTCATAGTGCACAATTGCTGTTTACAGACCCACTAAAAACTTCATATTCTTTTTAGGAACATTGAAAGCTACTCCCTAATGTGAGAATGTAAACTTTTTTCGTAATTTTAATGCTTCGTTTGTTGAAAAAATATGTGAATGTATCATCATCACAAACCGATTCGCAGTCACAAACAGTTGTGCGTATTTCACCCAGGATATAAAAACCCAATCAGGGTTTCCGTGATACCACATTTAGTTCGTAATCAGTATACACAATATTATAAATAAGAATGAAAACATTATTCACATCAGAATCCGTTTCGGAAGGACATCCCGACAAAATATCTGACCAGATTTCAGATGCCATTCTTGACGCCATGCTCGAGCAGGATCCAAAATCGCGCGTTGCCGTTGAGACTCTTTGTACCACGGGAATGGTAGTGGTTTCGGGCGAGGTAACCACCGAAGCCTATGTTGATATACAGGAAATTGTACGTGACGTTATTCGCGAGATTGGCTACACAAAAGCCAGCTACCGCTTCGATGCCGATTCGTGTGGTGTGATGGTCAGCATCCATCAGCAGAGCCCCGACATCGCTCAGGGTGTTGATGATAACGAGGATAAGGATCAGGGAGCCGGAGATCAGGGAATGATGTTTGGCTACGCTACCAAAGAAACAGATACCTACATGCCGATGTCGGTTCAGTATTCTCACAATCTGCTCAGAGAATTAGCCCGCATCCGCAAGCACACCGATTTGATGCCCTATCTCGGTCCCGATTCAAAAAGTCAGGTTACCATTGAGTATGATGATGACAGAAATCCCGTGCGTATTCACACTATTGTGATTTCAACCCAGCACGACGACGGAGTTGCGCAGGAGCAGATTAAGTCGGATATCAAAAAGCATGTATTACCGAAGGCTCTTCCCGCGGAGATGATAGATGATGAAACTATTCTGCATGTGAATCCCACCGGAAAGTTTGTCATCGGCGGTCCTCACGGCGATACAGGACTCACCGGACGCAAAATCATTGTGGACACCTACGGAGGGTGGGGAGCTCACGGTGGCGGTGCGTTTTCAGGAAAAGATCCGAGCAAAGTGGACAGAAGCGCCGCTTATGCTTCACGACACATCGCCAAGAATATGGTCGCGGCAGGATTAGCGGATGAAATCCTCGTTCAGCTGGCCTATGCCATTGGTGTGGCAGATCCTGTTTCGGTGCACGTAAACAGCTACGGAACCGGGAAGAAGTCAGACGCCGAACTTTCAGAAATCGTCAACAAAGTCTTTGACTGCCGTCCGAAAGCCATTACCGAGCGATTGGACTTGCTGCGTCCTATTTACCGTAAAACAGCAGCCTATGGTCATTTTGGAAGAGATGAGTTTCCATGGGAACAACTCGATTACGTAGATGAATTGAAAACCTACTTGTAAGAGTCTTGTTTTAAAACAGACCACCAATTTTTTGAAAGGCGATATCTTAATTGATGTCGCCTTTTTTTATAGACGATATTATAGGTTTACTTTTTTTGTAAATTTCAGTATTTACTATTTCCATTTATTGTAAATAATGCGTCAGTAATATGACCATAGTAGAAAAAGAAACCGGAAACGCTCATCGTGCGGAAATATCTCGTGTTTCAGATTATGAACTCACTTCATTAAGCCGTGAACGATATTTTTTTGACTGGACAACAGAACAGAGAAATGAAGTTTACAAATTGCACAAGACTACATCCAGCGAAGCCCTTGGACTAATATCAATTAACAGAATCCAAAGTGAATGGAGAATTCACATTCGCCTTTTAACAGTTTCAAAAGAGAATAAAGGGAACAATAAGATCTTTGATAGAATTGCCGGAAACTTAATCGCTTACATTTCCAAATTGGCTCTGAGAGATTATGGTGAATTGGCCTGTGTGTCTCTTAAACCTAAAAGCAAACTAATTGAACACTACATAACTACCTATCACATGGCCGCCAGGGGTAACTTATTAAGTCTGGAAGTTCCCGAAATATTGAATCTTGTAAACGAATATGACGATGAATAATAGCACAGATCCTGAATACGCTGTCGACTCACGATATTCATCAGAAGAAGTTCAAAAAGCCGATTCTGTTGCTTTAATGAAAGCGAGGCTGGAAAGAATGGAAAATCTGCCTAAAGAGGAGCTTATGAAAGCAAAACTGATGCAGCTTAAACTTAAAATGACAGACTACGTTGAAAACCCCGTTTATGATCAAAGAAATTACTTTCTCGAATTTCTGAAGATTTACGTTGGAATTATCTATCAAAACAAACGCGATTTCGCCAAAGATATTCAAGTTACTCCTGTTGAATTGAGTCAGGTACTCAACAACCACAGAAAACCCAAGGACTCGTTTTTAAAGAAATTAATTGTTCATTCTGAGAGGGTTTACGAACATGTTTGCCCTTTTAGCGGAAAAGTCTGGCTTGAAGTGTATCATCAGGATCAAATGAGCAAAACCATGAACGAAGAAGCAATATGGAGACCGGACATAGAAAAACAGGTAACTCTTAGTGAGCCTTTTACGCCTTACAAAAAGTAAATTTTTCTTGTTCAATGCTCTTCTCACGATCACATCAATTAAGCCACCAGATACTTCCGTTTAGCACGCCCGCAAAACTCACCCAGGCAAGATAAGGCACCAGCATCCACATGGCGGGTTTACTCAAT
>Ga0306910_1000107_pt1 | contig 52959 bp, 45 predicted proteins | sample AntRauMFilla2698_FD_190438 | JGI IMG/M metagenome (GOLD analysis project Ga0306910, IMG submission 190438) | Saline lake microbial communities from Rauer Islands, Antarctica - Metagenome Filla 2 #698 (v2) (version 2) | ecosystem: Environmental > Aquatic > Non-marine Saline and Alkaline > Saline ... | reverse complement strand
CGCGGCTTTGACTACCTCGCCAAAGTCATCACAGGCGTTACGTTCAAAGACGGAATTGAAACTACCAAACCCAGCCAGATCGCCGCATGACCGACAAGCCTCAAACACCAGACTCGACAATAGCTCATGCCGACCCTGCACGATGCCTTAAACCGGCTAGAACCTAGATGTTTAAATCCTTGGTTTGTGCAGCCCTTCTGATCAGGGGGGTGACCAAACCCGATGGCGTCGCGTACAGTGACCTAAGTGCGGGCGAGCGGTTTCTTTGAGTGCTTGTTTGGGCGCCGGAAGCGGCGCCTTTAGATCGGCCTTTGAGCACCGCCAGCTGTTGGACCCGCAACCCAGGCGAGAGAGCGGCACAGCGAATTACCCGGGCCGGATGGAGCCAAAGGCGACCGGGCCCAGCGGCACACACCAACTGGGCTCTTCGTCGGAGATCTCGCCAATGCCGCAGGTTTTGGTGCAGGCACTATGAGCGGCAGCGCTGTGAATTTCCCAAGTGAGGCGAATGGTACTGGAGCGAGCCTTGCGGGGGGGGGCTCGCTTCGGCGAACACGCCTGATCCCGGCATCTTGGTTGATTCAGACATGCCCGTTACCGTCGTGAAATCAGTAAGTCAGGGTAATCCGATCGGCAACATGCGCAATACGCTGACAGAGCTGGTCAACAACGACAGTCCCACAGCCCAGCATATTCTAGCAGGCTCTGAAGCAACTGCGGCGATTGGGACGGCGGTCATGCTCATTGGCAATAAAGCTACAACAGGCTTTGGAATCGCCGCTGGCGACACGTTTTATTGCCGGTGGGGTGGTTATGATCATCCATCAAAACGCTGGAGCGTCTAAGCGTCCCCGTAATCGGCCTTTGTCCGCACCCGCCGGGTCGTGTCGTTATGCGGGTCAAAGCCCTGATTGACGATCTCCTCAACGCGGCAATCCTCGCACATGCTCAGCACTTTGAGCCGCTGCGTACCCGCGTCTCCGGTGAACATCCAATGATCCGCCAGCCGCGCCTGCACCCGCTCGATCCCCGAGCGCGTGGCGAAGGCCTTACCACAGCTGGTGCAGCAAAACGGTTCTTCCTCGTGTAGGATCTGGCGAGGCGTCTCCCACGCGTCGAAATCAATCTGGGGCGTGAGCGTGATCGCATCCTCTGGGCAGGTGGCAGCACAGAGGCCGCATTGCACGCAGGCACTCTGGGTAAAGCGGAGCATTGGCGTCTCGGGGTTGTCCAACAGCGCGCCGGTCGGGCAGACACCCGTACAGGCCTGACACAGCGTGCAGGCATCAGGATCGACCGTGACCCGTCCGAACGGCGCACCCTGCGGCAATGGCAGTATTGTCGTTGGCGTGGCGCCCGTGCGGTTCATCTCAGCAAAAGCCATCACCAGCAGGCCGCGCTTGTCGCTGGGGGGCAGAAAGCTGGAAGGCGCTGCATACACAGGATTGCGGGGCAGGGCGGTACAGGCGGCCTCCAGCGCGTCGGGGTCATCCGTTTCGATCAATGTCACGGGACCATGGCCCGTGGCCGTCGCCACATCGTTCATCAAGACGATGCTGGCGTTCAATCCCTCCAGATCATGCAGCGGCTTGGCGCGGCCCAGAATCGCCACAGCCCCCGCGCCGTAGGCAAAGGCTGCGGCCATCACCTCCGGTCCGGCCTGCGTGATCTCGTTGAGGCCAAGGGGGATTACATGCGCGGGCAGACCCTGACCGTATCGGCCCGATGCGTTAATCAATGGCTCACCATGATCGGCGTCATGCAACAGAACGACAGGGGCCAAGGTGCCGCCGGCCGCGTGCCACGCCCGCAGCCCGGCGCGCAGGCGCGATGCCACGGTCGCCACATCGGGCAGGGCGTAGGATGCAGCACCCGTGGGGCACACGGCGGCGCATTGCCCGCAGCCTGCACAAATCGCGGGATCGATCGCCACCGCATCGCCATCGGGCAAGATCGCGCCGGTCGGGCACAGCGACAAACAGCGGGTACAACCGGTGATGCCGTTGCGCGAATGGGCGCACAGATCGGCGAAAAAGTCGATGAAGACCGGCTTGTCGAATTCGCCGACCATCTGGCCCGCTTTGGTCACCAGTGCGGCGACGGCCTTGGGATCGCGCGGATCGGCCCGCAGATAGCCCGGGCGCACCTCATGTGCGGCAAAAAGCGGCTGGCCTCCTGTCAGATCCACCACCACATCGGCCCGCGATATGGCCCCGCTGCGCGCAGCGCCGAATGATAGCACCTCACGGGAGGACGGCGACGGTATGGCATAGTCGTCGACCGTCAGGACAAATTCACCCAGATGCCCCATAGCGGTGCGGATCTGCCCTTGCAGCACGGGAAAACGGGTCTGGCGCGGCGGGGCCACCTGTGCGCCCGGCTGCAACAGCACGGTAATGTTAAGCTGCTCCGACAGCGCGGCGGCGGCCTCGACTGCAACCTCGTCGCGGCCCAGCACGAGGGCCACGCCCTCGCTGGTCAGGGTGGTGACGCCGAATGGCGCGGGTGTAACCCCGGCCGCGGCGATCATCGCGGCCATCTTCGGCCCACTTGTTTTCGCCTCGGCGGTCCAGCCTGCGGTTTCGCGAATGTTCACAAATGACAGCGGCAGGTCGGGCGCGACCTCCGCCGCGATTTCCGAGAACAGCGGCGCCTCTTGGGTACAGGCGACGGTCACGGGCAGCCCTTTTTCCAGTGCCGCGTTGAAGTGATCGAGGTTCGCGCGGCACAGCTGGGTCACGGACGGATCTCCGCCGCATCCGGCCTTGGCCAGCGCGCGCTCGTCCGGCGACATGGTGCCTTCGCAGGTGCAGGTCAGGATGGTCCGGTTCGCGGTGGCTTGGGGCATCTGTAATCTGGTCCGATCATGGGTAAAGGGCTGTTGTCCGAACCGCCCTTGCGACGGGCGGTCAGTCCGTTACAATCTAGTGGTTCGAGACATCTTGCAAGGATAAGCCGACGTGCGCGACGACCTTTCTGAGCCACGCCGCCTGCTGTTGCCACCGCCCTACACGGCGCATTGGTTGGCGCAAGGCGACGCATTTACGCAGGCCTGTGCGCTGGCCCCGGATCACGGGGCGGGCACGCTGGTCTGGCACACGCGCCACGGCGGGGGCGCCGCAGGGCGTCTGGATTTTGCCGTGGTGCTGGAGCCGGACAGCCCGCTTACGCAGGCGCGCAGTGCGTTCATCCTGTGTATGCTGGCGTTGGGCGACGCCGTGGCGGCCCACTGCCCGCCCGAGCGTGGCGTGACCTTCGGTTGGCCGTCCGAGCTGTTGCTTGATGCCGGGCGGCTGGGCGGGGCGCGTCTGGCCGTTGCGCCGGAGACGGGCGAGGACGACGTTCCTGACTGGATAGTTTTCGGCGTAGAGCTGATTGCCGACCGCGACCACCTGACCGCGCCGGGCAGCAAGCCGGGTTCGGTCTCGCTCAAGGAAGAGGAATTCGAGGATCCGGCGGCCATCGTAGAGAGCTTTGCGGCCTATCTGATGCTGAACTTTGACCGCCTGAACCATGGCGGGATGGCCCCGTTGGCCGCACGCTATAGCGCGCAGCTGGGCGCGGGTGGCACTGTAGACGAAGCGGGAGATCTGAAGGACGCGCAGCCCCTCGCGGCGGCATTGTCACAGTCACCCTGGCGCGATAGGGAGGGGCCGAAACTGTGATCCGCCTGCCGCGCACCATACAGCTTGACCGCTCCGACAACGTGGTTTTCTCGCCCGTGGCGCAGCCCGGTGAATGGGCCGTTTCGGGCACCTTCATGTTTGCGGGCCGCGATCCCGAAACGCTGGACCGCAAGGAGAGGATCGCCTTTCGCTCCGGCTTTCTCGGGCTGGGCAGTTTCGGTTGGTCGACGCTTGTGACGGTCACGTTGGTGCGGCCACAGGACCGCGCCGATGTCGTGGCGCAACTGGCGCAGCAGCTGGTCGACCGTTTGGGCGCGCCCGATGTGGCGACAGCGATGCCTGCCGCCGAAGAGGAGATCACGCTTGCCGAGGATCTGTGTCGCGGTCACGCTGAAGGCACGCTGATTGGCCTGCACCGCTCCACGGGGGAGGGTGGTATCCGCGAGCAGTTCCGCACGCTCAAGCCGCGCGATACCACCGCCTTTTCCGCCAGCTATCTGGGGGGCCACGACAAAGCGTTTCATATGGTCGAAACCGATGAGGACGAAGGCGAGGCTTTTGATCTGGCGGCGCTTATCAAAGAGAAGGGCGTATCATGAGGGAATTCTGGGTCGCTTCCGGCCACCATCTCACCACACTCAATACCAACGGGCGTATGGAAGTCACCGATGCGCTGATCCTTGCGTGGCTTGCCCGCCCCGAGATCGTCCCCCCGCCCGAGGCCTGCGCCGCCGAGCGCGCGCTGCACCAACGCCTGCTGGCCGATCCGCGCGCAAAAGTCACCGCGATGGAGCGGGCCAATATGGAGGACGCAGATGCCCGCGAGAATTGGGATTTCCTGCTGACATTGCGCGATACGCTGCTGGCCGCAGGCTCGGTTGAGGCGGGGTATCTGGCACTGGTGCGCGGCCGCGTGCGCTTGCCGCATCTATTCTATGACCAGCTGGTGCAGCTTATTCTGCGCAACGCGCTGGAGGGCTGCGAAGATGTGCACACCCTGCGCGCCGCCGAGATGTTCTTTCGCCCGCAGCGGGCGTTCGTAAAAGACGGCGCGCTCATGCTCGCCGATGATGAGCTGGTAGGCGAGCTGGAAAGCGAAGTGCAGAGCAATCCGCTTTTTGCGATGATGGAGGGCGGGGTCGAGAAACTCGATGTGCTGACCGCCGAGAACAGCTGGACCTACTGGAGCCGTTCGGACGCGCATACCATGGTGCTGCCCTTTGGCGCCGATCCTTCGGCCCGCGCGGGTCTGGCGGCGGCGATTACGCGGTTCGTGCAGCATCTGCTGGGGCAACCAGTCAGCGTTGCGCCGTTGAAGGACGCGCAGGATGTCGATCTGACGTGGTATGTCGGGCTGGATCAGGCGGGCACCGAGGTGGGCAATGCCCTGTGGAAAGGTGAGGCGCCAGTCGCATCGCTTGTGGGTCTGTTCGCGCTGAAGTTTGAGGGCGCAAAGGGTGTGCTGCCCCAAATTGGCGCGCAGCCGGTCTATCTGCTGGTCGGGCTCGACAGCACCAACGTGATCCGGTTCAAGCCGCAAAATCTGGTCACCGGTCTGCCACTGGCGGATGCGGCGGATACGCCGCCCGCCGCAATGGGGCACGCGTAATGCCCCGCGAGGTGCTACGGGTCGCAGTGACGGGGGTCTCTTATCCGCCTGCAAACAAATGGGCCACGCGCAGGCTCTATCCCGCTGCGGTCATGGCCGAGGTGCCGACGCTGGAGCGTGGATTACTCATGGCGGAGCAGGGCGAGGTGCGCACCTATTACATGGGCGATCACGCGCTGGTGCTCCACTCCGGGGAGACGGCGCATTACATCGACAACCTGCGCGCGGCCAAGCCTTCGCTCTGGGTGTCGTGCGACAAAGACGAGGTCCAGCTTGTCACCGCCGACCCCTACGAGGGCGAGGCGATGGCCAGTGACCCCGAGCTTATGGTGGAAGCCTTGGCAATGCCCCCCGCCGTGGCGCGGATGATAGAGGCTTTCGTCGCGCAGCATCATAAGTCTGAGGAGTTTCACAAGCGCAAGCGCGTCCCTGCCACCTCTGTCCACGATCCGCGCGCGCCGCGTATTCTGTCGGAGAAAGAGAAATGGGTCGCGTCGCGCGGCAAGGCGGGATTGCCGCCAAAGGGGACGACATGAGCGATAGCGAAGAGCAGTCAGGCGGGTTTCTGCGAGGATGGTCGCGTCGGAAGATCGAGGCAAAGCGGCAGGAGGCCGAGCCGGAAGCTTCGCTTCCGGTAGAGGAAGCGGCCACACCTGAAGCGGAGGAAATCGATCCCGATCTGATCGCAGCACTCCCGTCGATCGAGGATATTACTGCGGAATTCGATATCAAGCCATTCCTCGCAAAAGGCGTGCCTGCGCATCTCAAAAATGCGGCCCTGCGCCGGTTGTGGTCGATCAGCCCTTCGGTGCGTGATTATTCCGATCCGGCGGTGGATTACGCGTGGGACTGGAACGCGCCCGGTGGCGTGCCGGGTGGTGGCGGCATCTTGTCCGAGAAAAGCGTGGCGAAGATGGTCAAGGATTTGATCGGCAACCGCCCTGACCCGGATGAGGCGCCGGAAATCAACGATATTGATACGGATCTCGCAGAGCATGCTGCGGAGATTTCGACGGACGTGGTCGAGGAAGTTGCGCCAGAGCCTGCTCCGGTCCGGCTGAGCGCAGTGGAAGAGAAACCAGCGAGAACACCGGAGCGACCGGAGGTGCGACGCGAGAGTGCGACGCTCCCCGCGCCGCCACGGCGTCATGGCGGGGCAGCGCCCGAATGATCGCGAAACTTTGGTATGGCGTCGTACACAAATCATTGCCAAGTGCGCAGAATCGTGGAATGATTACGCTTACACCGCGGTCAGCCACCGTGCGTTCAAACAATAGGCCGGGATATTGTCCATAGCAAGCAAGGCGCAAGCTGCGCCAGCCCTGTCAGAATATGAGGATTTGCGGGCCCAGCAATGGCGCCTGATTTCCGCTGTTCTGGTAAAGGCACCCGATCAGGAGATGCTCGATGCGCTGGCGGGTCTGAGCGGCGACAATACCGCATTGGGCCAAGCCTATGGCGCGCTGGCGCAGGCCGCTGCTGGCGCCGATCCCAAGACTGTCGCTCGGGAGTTTTTCGAGCTGTTCGTGGGCGTAGGCCGGGGAGAGTTGTTGCCCTATGCATCTTTCTATCTGACCGGCTTCCTGAACGAGCGTCCGCTGGCTGATCTGCGCCGCGACCTGCACCTGATGGGGGTCGAGCGGGCCAAGGGCCGGTTCGAGCCCGAGGACCATATCGCCAGCATTGGCGAAATTATGGCGGGCCTCGCGGTCGGTGACTTCGACGCCAGCGTGCTGGGCTGTGGTGCGGCAGGAGAGGCGGGTTTTTTCGCGCGCCATCTGCAACCTTGGGGTGCGCAGTTCTTTGATGATCTTGCGGTCGCACCCAGTGCGAAGTTCTACCGTAATGTGGCCGAGATCGGCCGGATCTTTATGGATATCGAAATTCGCGCCTTTGCTCTTGAGGCAAACGCGCATCGCGGTGCGGTCAAGGGATCGCAATAACACCACACAGATCACCGCAAGGCGCAAAGCCCGGTGATGAAACGAACTTTTTGGGAGGATGACATGGCTGACAGCATCAAAAAAGACAAAGGCATGGGCCGTCGCAGTTTCTTCGGCGTGGCCGCCGCTACTGCCGCGACCAGCGCCGTTGTCGGTGGCGCGCGTCCTGTTTTCGCAGACGAGACGGGCGACGAGCGCACGAAGGCGCGGTACCGCGAAACTGAGCACGTGCAGGCATTCTACCGCACAAACCGTTATTACAAGGGAGCATAAGCCATGCTGGTCAAACGCAGATCAACCGACGCAAGCCGTGGTGGCCTTGCTTCATTCGCCCGCGACGTCTCGGCCAAGCCTGTAGACCGCCGCAGCTTTTTGCGCACAGCGGGCCTGTCGGTCGGTGGCCTTGCCGCGTTCAGCGCGATTGGCGCAGGCACAGTGCGCCGCGCCGAGGCGGGCAATACCGATTTCAGCCAACCCATCGAGGTCAGGACCAACATTTGCACGCACTGTTCGGTCGGATGTACGGTCAAAGCAGAGGTCCAGAACGGCGTCTGGGTCGGACAGGAGCCCGCATGGGACAGCCCGATCAACCGTGGCACCCATTGCGCCAAGGGTGCATCGGTGCGCGAAGTTGTGCACGGTGACCGCCGCCTGAAATATCCAATGAAAAAAGAAGGTGGGCAGTGGGTCCGCATCTCGTGGGATCAGGCGATCGACGAGATTGGCGACAAGATGCTCGACATCCGCGAGAAGAGCGGCGCGGACAGCGCCTATTTGCTCGGCTCGGCCAAGATGTCGAACGAGGGCGCGTATCTGTTCCGCAAGTTCGCGGCCTTCTGGGGCACCAACAACGTCGACCATCAGGCGCGGATCTGCCACTCCACCACTGTGGCGGGCGTCGCGAACACATGGGGCTACGGCGCCATGACCAACAGCTACAATGACATCCGCAATTCCAAGACGATCATCTTCATGGGTTCGAACGCTGCCGAGGCGCATCCGGTCTCCTTGCAGCACATCCTGACCGGCAAGGAAGTGAACCGCGCCAACGTCATCGTGATCGACCCGCGCTTTACTCGTACGGCGGCCCACGCGACGGACTTTATCCGCATGCGTCCCGGCACAGATATCGCCATCATCTGGGGTATCATGTGGCACATCTTCGAGAACAACTGGCAGAACCAGGATTACATCGACAGCCGCGTCTGGGGCATGGATCAGGTCCGCGAAGAGGTGAAAAATTACGGCCCCGAGGAAGTCGAGCGGATCACGGGTATTTCCGGTGACGAGTTGCGGCGCGTCGCCGAGACGTTTGCAACCAAAGGCCCGTCGACCTTCATCTGGTGCATGGGTGGCACCCAGCACACTGTCGGCACGGCGAACGTACGCGCCTATTGCAACCTGCTGCTGGCCACGGGCAATGTCGGCTCGAACGGGTCGGGCGCCAACATCTTCCGCGGCCACTGCAACGTGCAGGGTGCGACGGATTTTGGTCTCGATATCGGTTCGCTGCCTTGCTATTACGGCCTGTCCGAAGGCGGCTGGAAGCATTGGTCGCGCGTCTGGGACGTCGATTACGACTATTTCGTCTCCCGCTTTGACGAGGTGCCGGCCAAGGGCGGGCGCGATGCGCGCGACAGCAAAGGCAACATGGAAATGGCGGGTATCCCGTCGACACGTTGGTTCGATGCCACCACACTAGACGTCGAGGAGGTGGACCAGCGCGACAACATCAAGGCGATGATCGTGTTCGGTCACGGTGGTAACACTGTGCCACGGATGGGCGACAGCCTTAAGGGGATGAACGCGCTTGACCTTCTGGTCGTCGCCGACCCGCATCCGACCACCTTTGCTGCGCTGCATGACCGCACTGAAAACACATATCTGTTACCGATCTCAACGCAGTTTGAGTGCGAGGGCAGCCGTACCGCCTCAAACCGGTCGGTCCAGTGGGGCCAGAAGATCGTAGATCCGATCTTTGAGAGCGATAACGACTACGCAGTGATTTACCGTCTGTCCGAAAAGCTGGGCTTTGCCGAGCAGATGTTCAAACCCTACGAGATGGTAGAGGGTAAGTTCTCGGTTGAGCCGACACCGGAATCCATCCTGCGCGAGATCAACCGCGGTGGCTGGTCCACAGGCTATACCGGCCAAAGCCCCGAGCGTCTGAAGGCGCATATGGCCAATCAGGACAAGTTCGATCTTGTCACTCTGCGCGCGGCGGCGGATGTCGAAGGCGTCGGTGGTGATTACTACGGTCTGCCATGGCCCTGCTGGGGCACGCCGGAGTTCAAACATCCTGGAACGCACATCCTCTATAACCCGAACATCGCGGTCAAAGACGGCGGCGGTGCATTTCGTCCACGTTTCGGCGTGGACCGCGAAGGCGAGACACTTTTGGCCGAAGGCAGTTACCCCGTTGGCTCCGAGATCCAGGACGGCTATCCGCAGTTTACCTACGGTGTGTTGCAAACACTGGGCTGGGACGGTGATCTAACGGCGGATGAGCTGGCCGTGATCCAGCGGATCGGTGGTAACGACCCCGAGGCGATGGCAGCAGTGAGCTGGTCGCTTGACCTGTCCGGCGGTATTCAGCGCGTCGCAATCGAGCATGGCTGTATTCCCTTCGGCAACGGTAAGGCCCGCGCGGTCGCGTGGAACCTGCCCGACCCGATCCCGGTACACCGCGAGCCGATCTATTCGCCGCGCCCCGATCTGGTCGCAGACTACCCGACCCCCGTGGATGGCCGCCAGTTCCGCGTTCCAAACGTGGGCCACTCGGTTCAGGCCTCCGCGATCGAGCGGAAACTGTCCGAAAGCTTCCCCATCGTACTCACATCGGGTCGTCTGGTGGAATATGAGGGCGGCGGCGAAGAGACCCGTTCGAACCCGTGGCTGGCCGAATTGCAGCAGGATATGTTCGTCGAGATCAATCCGGCGGATGCGGATGCGCGCGGCGTAACCGATGGCGGCTGGGTCTGGGTTTACGGTCCCGAAAACGAAAGCAAGGTGCGCGTCAAAGCAATGGTGACCGAGCGCGTCGCGGCTGGGGTGGCTTTCATGCCGTTCCACTTCGCGGGCTGGTTCCAAGGCGTTGACCAGCGGGGCAATTACCCGGAAGGCACAGACCCGATTGTATTGGGCGAAAGCGTAAATGCGGTCACATCCTACGGATATGACCCGGTAACCGGCATGCATGAAGGCAAAGTGACACTTTGCCAGATCGCTACGGCATAAGGGAGGACACACACTATGGCACGCATGAAATTCCTGTGCGACGCGGACCGCTGCATCGAATGTAACGCCTGCGTCACGGCCTGTAAGAACGAGCACGAAGTGCCTTGGGGCATCAACCGCCGCCGCGTGGTCACCATCAATGATGGTCTGCCCGGCGAACGGTCAGTTTCCATGGCCTGCATGCATTGCACCGACGCGCCCTGTGCGGCGGTTTGCCCGGTCGATTGCTTTTATACGACCGAGGATGCGGTCGTCCTGCACTCGAAAGACACCTGCATCGGCTGTGGCTATTGCTTCTACGCGTGCCCCTTCGGCGCGCCGCAGTACCCCAAGGTCGGCAACTTCGGCACACGCGGCAAGATGGACAAATGTACCTATTGCGCGGGCGGCCCCGAGGCGGACATGACCGAGGCCGAATACGTCAAATACGGCTCCAACCGTCTGGCGGAGGGCAAGCTGCCGCTATGTGCCGAGATGTGCTCGACCAAGGCGCTGTTGGCGGGTGATGGCGACATCATCGCCGAGATTTACAAGGAACGCGTCGTGACGCGGGGCTACGGTTCTGGCGCATGGGGCTGGCGCACCGCCTACGGCGATGCGATCACGGTTTGAGCGGGAACAAGGAATATGAACATGAAAAATCTCGCACAACGTCTTCTTGCGGTTCTTGGTCTGGTGATGGCTTTGGCTTTCGTCGCCGCTCCCGCCGTTCAGGCGCAGCAGGTCAACCCGACAGCCCAAGCAGTATCCGAGGAGCAACTGTTTCAGGCACTTCAGGACGACGAAATGGTATCGGGGCGCGTGTCGATCCCTGATGACCGCGCCAGTGGATTGATCAAGCCGGGAAATAAATCCTGGGCAGGTACACACAATGGCACGGTGCGCTTTTTGACGATTGCTTCAATTATCGGCGCGGTTGGAATGCTGGCGCTGTTCTACATGGTACGGGGCCGCATCCGGATCGATGGCAAGATGTCGGGGATCCGCATCCTGCGCTTTACTGCGGTCGAGCGGTTTGCCCATTGGTTGATGGCCGGGTCGTTCGTGGTACTGGCGCTGACGGGAATCAATCTTGTACTCGGTCGTATTCTGATCCTGCCGTGGCTGGGAGAGGGCGCTTTCTCGACCATGACGGTTTGGGGCAAACTGGCGCATAACTATGTTGGGCCCGCGTTTATGCTGGGTCTGGTTTTGTCTTTCCTCGTTTGGGTTTCGCACAATATCCCTGACAAAGTTGACGCGCAGTGGATTGCCCAAGGTGGCGGTTTGCTGAAAAAGGGTGTTCATCCACCTGCAAAAAAGTTTAACGCCGGCCAAAAGATCATCTTCTGGTCTACCACAATCGGGGGCGTAGCACTCTCGGTAACGGGTTTTATGCTGCTGTTTCCGGCAATTGCTGGGGCCCAGGCGGATTGGCAGTTCTACCAGCTGGTGCACGGTCTGGTCGCCGCCGGTCTGTCTTTCATCATCATCGCGCACATCTATATCGGCTCGATCGGGATGGAAGGTGCGTTCGATGCGATGGGCAAAGGTGACGTCGATCTGAACTGGGCGAAGGAGCATCATTCGATGTGGGTCGACGAAGTTCAGGCCAACCAAGCGGAAAAGATTACACCCGCAAAAGGCGCGCAACCGGCGGAATGACAATTCTCATAGGTCCGGTGCCCGAAGACGCTCCGGACCTATGACCCTTCCGCCCTGCGTGACGGTTCTCACGTAAGAAAGTCCAACAAAAAATGGCAGACGATCCGATCCTGTCGGCCGCCCGTGAGGTGATGGCCAATTTGAGCATGCCGGATGGCACGCCGTTTCTGGATGCGCCGCAAGTGTCCGGACCTGTTGTATCAGGCGGGCGGCTGAGTGTTTCGATCGTTACCACCGCAGAAGCTGCTGCGTCGCTGGCCCAAGTTAGGGCAACGGCAGAGACAACTTTGCGCAAGATCCCGGGTGCCGCGAATGCAATCGTCATATTGACCAACGCACAAGTCACGGCACCGCCACGTCTGTCGACGCCACAGGCTGCCTCGGCGAAACCTTCCGTGAAAGTCCTTGAAAATGTTCGCTACGTGGTGGCTGTGGCATCGGGCAAAGGTGGTGTCGGTAAATCGACCACGGCGGTGAACCTCGCGCTTGGTCTGCGGGCAAATGGTCTCAAGGTCGGCATTCTGGATGCGGATGTTCACGGCCCCTCGATCCCCACACTGTTGGCCCTGCACGGCCAACCGCGCATGGGCAAGGACCGCCGTTTGTTGCCGATGCAGTCGAACGGCATCTCGGCCATGTCCATGGGAATGATGGTTGATGCGGAAACTGCCATGGTGTGGCGCGGCCCGATGGTGATGTCCGCCATCACCCAGATGCTGGCGGAGGTCGATTGGGGCACCCTTGATGTTCTGATCGTCGACATGCCACCCGGCACAGGCGACGCGCAGTTGGCGATCGCGCAGGGAACCACGCTGGCGGGGGCGGTCATCGTCTCGACGCCGCAAGATCTTGCCTTGATCGATGCGCGGCGCGGTATTGCTATGTTTCGCAAAGTGGACGTACCACTATTGGGCCTGATCGAAAATATGGCCCATTTCGTTTGTACGGAATGTGGCACCCAGCACGCCTTGTTCGGAACGGGCGGCGCACAGGCCGAGGCGGAGCGGATGGGCGTTCCCTTCCTCGGCGCCGTGCCGCTGACCATGGATCTGCGCGCAGCATCGGACAGCGGACAACCCATCGTCGCCCGCGATCCTGACGGTCCGTTGGGGCGCCTCTACATCGACATGGCGGCCAAACTCTGGTCTAATCTGACTGCGGTTCGCCAAGACACTCACGTACATCAAAAACGTCAAGGAGCCTGAATAATGAAATCTTTTCTCATCGCCTGTGTGACCATCGTGGTCCTCGGAGTTGTCGCGGCAAATGTGCTGAACGGCATCTACCAAACCGACAGCACCTCTGCCTTCGCAACCGAAGGCGCGCGCGTGTCTGACGGCGAACAAAACCTTATTGATTACTGATCGCACATGCTGCGGGTTTCGGCGATCTGGTGCGCGGCTGCCTTGCTCGGCGGGCAACCCGCTTTTGCACAAGATCTGCAAGGGCACGGCGGCCCCGTTCGCGCGCTCGCGGTGGATGCGGATGGATTGATTTACTCGGGGTCTTTCGACACCCGCAGCATCGTTTGGCGCGGTACGACCGCCAGCCAGATCACAAGGTATCATACCGGTGCGGTGACCGCAGTCGTGCCGCTGCCGGACGGGCGCTTTGCCACTGGCGGACAGGATGGCCGCGTGGCGATCTGGGGCGCTGCGCCGGACCCTTTGAACGCGCAGACGCTGCACCCGATGCCTGTGGGGGCCTTGGTTGCCTTTGACGGAGGTATCGCCTCGGCGGGGTGGGACGGGCGCATCGCCCTTTGGGACGGGAAGACGCCTCCCCGGTACATTGACGCGCATGAAGGTCAGATTGCGGGGCTTGTGGCCTACAATGGCGGGCTGGCCAGTGTTGGTGCTGATCTGCGTTTGCGACTGTGGCAAGCGGATGGAACGCGAAGCGCGCAGTATGATCTGCCCGAGCCCGCCTCGGCACTTGCAACAGATGGGGAGGCGCTGTTCGTCGTCTCCGCATCGGGCACCCTGCGTAAAATTCTGAAGGACGGCACGACCCGGCAGGCGTCGATTGCACAGCGGCCGCTTTTGTCGGTTACGGCAGGGCAGGGCCGGATCGCCGTGGGCAGTATCGCGGGCGAAGTCTGGCAGATTGATCCAGATACGTTGGAGACAACAGTTGAGATTGACACCGGGCAGGGGCCGATCTGGGCGCTTGCCATTGTTGAAGACGTTCTGCTGACCGGCGGAAACGACGGTTTGATCCGGCGCTGGTCGCTCGATGGTACCGCCTTGGGGGAGGGGGATGGATTTGCCGATCCCACGCTGGTCAATCCACGCGGCGCGCAGGTGTTTCGCGCCTGCGCCGTTTGTCACACGCTGACGCCGGATGACGGTGCGCGGGCTGGGCCCACATTGCACGGCATCTTTGGCCGACCGATCGCTTCTGCCGACAGGTATCAGTATTCGACAGCGCTGGGGCAGCTTGATATCGTCTGGAATGCGCAAACCATATCGGAGCTTTTCGAATTTGGCCCCGACGCCTATACCCCCGGAAGCAGGATGCCCGAACAGCGCATCCCCAGCGCCGAGGACCGTCGCGCGCTGATATCATTTTTAGAGGTGGCGACGCGCTGAGCGGGCGTCCCACCCAAAAACAGGAGACTGATCCATGAGCGAAGATTTCAACATGTCGATGCGCAAATTTCTCAAGCAGGTCGGTGTGACCTCGCAGCAGGCGATCGAGGAGGCCCTGCGCGATGCCGGTCCCGAAGCGGTTTCAGGCAAGAGCTTCAAGGCGACGATGGTGCTCCAGATCGAAGGGCTTGATCTGGAACACCGCATTGAAGGCACGATCAGCGACCGCAGCGAATAGGCTTAGTTGGCCACCGCGCTGTGGACAAACAGGGCTTCACCCTCATGGGTGTAGCCCTCGATCGCCGCTTTTCCGCGCGGACCAGCCAGCCATTCTTCCAGTTGTGCCACCGCTTCGGCTTTGACGTGGGCGTGGCGCGCGGGATTCACGGGCAGCAGGGAGTAGGGGTTGAACAGTACCGGATCGCGGGAAAATAGCATCACCAGATTGCCCTTGTTGCCAAAGGTCAACCATGTGGGGCGGTCTGTCAGGATATAGGCATCTAGGCCGCTGGCGGTGTTGAGTGCGGCACCCATGCCCGACCCGACGGAGCGGTAGGGCTCACCCAACGTATCGGGGGCGACACCGGCGCTGTCCCACAGCGCCAGCTCCATTTTATGCGTGCCGCTGTCGTCGCCGCGTGAGACGAAAACAGCATCAGCGCTGTCAATCCGCTGCAAGGCGTCGCCTGCGGTGGTTGCCTGCGCAACACCCGCCGGATCCTGCGAGGGGCCGACGATGACAAAATCGTTGTACATGATTTCACGGCGGTGCGTGGCGTGGCCTGCGGCAACGAATGCCTCCTCGGCCGCGCGCGAATGGACCAGCACCGCATCTACATCGCCTGTCTCACCCAGCTTGAGCGCCTGACCCGTTCCCACCACCAAAAGCTCCAGATCAATATCGAGATCCTTTTTGATCTCGGGGCGCAGGACGTCGGCAAGGCCTGAATTGTCGAACGAGGTGGTGACCGACAGTCTGAGGGTTTCGGCCTGCGCAGCCAGTGGCATGAGCACGATGGCGAGGGTAGCAAAAAATTTGAACGTCATGGGAGGTGCTCCAAAAGAAAAACTGTGGCGAGGCAGTTGAACACGTCGCGCCGTTTGGCACACACCACACGCGACCATTGACCACGAAGCCCGCGCTTTGTGCAAGGTCCCCTGGACGCGGTTCCGCAGGGGGTCAGATCGCAGCGGCGTGGGCAGCTTCCTGTGTGGTGAATCTATCGACAAAACTCGCAATGACCCGCACCAGTGGGTAGGCAAAGGGCAGCATTTCGACACCACCACCACCGAGCCTGAATACATCTGGATACTGCGACATCAGCGAAACGGAGGTTTGCCGGATAATATCGGCGTGCTCGGGGAACCGCTCTTGCAGGGCGCGGGTGGGAAAGCGGAAGCGGCACATCAACTCTTCGATGATCGTGGCGATCAACTGGTCCGTGCCGGTCATCTCATAGCCTTTGTGGCCGGCGAAACCGGTGGTCTGGATCCGGTCCTGATAGGCCGAGGTGGCGGCGGCATTCTGTTGGTAGCCTTGCCGGAACCGTGAGATGGCCGAGGCGCCAAACCCGATCAGTGTGGCGCTTTGGTCATCGGTGTAGCCCTGAAAATTGCGGCGCAGCTGCCCCGCCTGATCTGCTTTGTACAGGCTGTCCGTAGGTTTGGCGAAATGGTCGATGCCGATGGCGGCATAGCCTTCACGGGTCAGCGTTTCATGGGCGATACGTGCAAGGCCAAAACGTTGCACCGTGTCGGGCAGGGTCTCTTCCTTGATCAGCACCTGACGTTTGGACATCCACGGCACATGGGCATAGCCGTAGATCGCCAGTCTGTCCGGGCTCATCGCCATTACATGCGAGAGCGTCTCGGAGAAGCTTTCTTCGGTCTGGAAGGGCAGCCCGTAGAGCAGATCGAGGTTGATCGCGTCGATGCCGCCCGCGCGCAAAAACGCGACAACATCGGTCGTCTGCTCAAGTGACTGCGCGCGCCCGATGGCGGCCTGCACCCGAGGGTCGAAATCCTGTACGCCAATGCTGGCGCGGTTCATGCCGAAATCAATCAGCGTGGTCAGTAGATCCTTGGAGGCCTCGGTGGGGTCGATCTCGACCGAGAATTCGAATTCATCCGCAGGCGTGAAAGCCGCGAATACCGCCTCCAGCAGTTTGGTCATCGTGGCGGGTGGTAGAATCGTTGGCGTGCCGCCGCCCAGATGCAGGCGACCCATCGTCACACCTTCGGGAAGCACCTGCCGAACGGCGGCGATCTCTTGCAGCACGACGTTGATATAGGCGTCGACCGGGCGCATTGTTTGTGTGCCCTGCGTGCGGCAGGCACAGAACCAGCACAGCCGCTTGCAGAACGGGATATGGACGTAAACCGACACATCCTCGCCGTCCTCGATGCTGGTCAGCCACTCCATCTGACGCCGCTGGCCCACCGCGTTTTGAAAGTGGTTCGCAGGCGGATAGCTGGTGTAGCGGGGCACACGTGCATCGAACAGACCATAGCGGGATAGGGGTTCTAAATTTTCCATGATCCTGTTAAATTCCAAGTTGTAGCCAATGACCTTGATGTAGATCAAAAATGAAAAATTCCGATTTTGCCGCAGTGCGCTGTGAAGAGTGTCCTATACGGCATCGTGCCGTCTGTGCCCGTTGCGACGGGGACGAACTTGCGACGCTCGAAAGCATGAAATCGTACAAGCAATATGGACCGGGCGATGTGATTCTGTGGCGTGGCGAGCCGTTGGATTATGTAGGTTCCGTGGTTCACGGCGTTGCCAGCTTGTCCAAGACGATGGAGGATGGTCGCACCCAGATGGTAGGCCTTTTGCTTCCATCCGATTTTATCGGGCGGCCCGGTCGCATGACGGTCGAGTTCGACGTGATCGCCACAACCGAGGTGACCCTGTGCCGGTTCGAGCGCAAACCCTTCGAGCGGTTGGTGGTCGAGACCCCGCATATCGCGCAGCGGCTGATGGAGCTTGCGCTCGACGAGCTGGACGCCGCGCGCGACTGGATGCTGCTTCTGGGCCGCAAGACCGCGCGCGAGAAGATTGCGACGTTCATCGATATGCTGGCCCAGCGGAGCCTCGCGGGCGCGCCCAATAGGGATCTGAACCTCGAATTGCCGATGACACGTGATCAGATCGCCAATTACCTCGGGCTCACCCTCGAAACCGTATCGCGGCAATTCAACGCCCTGAAAAAAGAGGGCATCATCAGCATGTCGGGCCGCAAACAGGTTGAAGTCGTCGATCTGACCGCCCTGCGGCAGGCCACCGGTGACGACGCGGACGGCGGCGTTTTGTCGTAACAAACAACGCGTCCGTTTTTTCCGTTTCTTGATTCAGATCAAGGAACGGGACAGCCCACCCCCCTAGACACGATCATGCGAACAGGAGCGTCTATTGGTGCTCTGTCTTATCTAGGGGCATTTTATGGACTATGTTAAAATCATCCTTTTGGGCGCGATAACCGTTTTCGCCGCCCTCGCCAGCAGTTGGGCGCATGACCTTGCCTATCAGGTTCATGCCTTCATTATCATGGTGGTCGCATTTGCGATGTTCATCTATGTGCTGCGGCACACGGACGAGCCTGCAATACCGGCAATGGAACACGACGGTATCTATTTTGATGGTGTAATCCGGGCGGGCGTGATCGCCACCGCATTCTGGGGCATCACCGGTTTTCTGGTCGGGACCTATATCGCGTTCCAGCTGGCATTTCCGCAGCTGAACTTTGAGTGGGGCCAGCCCTTTACCAATTTCGGTCGTCTGCGTCCGCTGCACACCTCGGCGGTGATTTTTGCGTTTGGTGGCAATGCTCTGATCGCGACATCGCTTTATGTGGTCCAGCGGACCAGCGCCGCGCGTCTGTGGGGGGGTAACGCCGCATGGTTCGTCTTCTGGGGCTACCAGCTGTTCATCGTGCTGGCCGCCACCGGATACCTGCTGGGTGCCACGCAATCCAAAGAATACGCTGAGCCTGAGTGGTACGTCGACATCTGGCTGACCGTTGTCTGGCTGACTTATCTGGCGGTTTTCCTGGGCACAATTTTCAAGCGCCGCGAAAAGCATATCTATGTGGCCAATTGGTTCTTCCTTGCGTTTATCGTGACCGTGGCGATGCTGCATGTGGTGAACAACCTGTCGATCCCGGTGAGCATCTGGGGTTCTAAATCGGTTCAGGTCTTCTCGGGTGTGCAGGATGCGATGGTCCAGTGGTGGTACGGCCACAACGCCGTTGGCTTCTTCCTGACCGCAGGCTTCCTCGGCATGATGTACTACTTCGTGCCAAAGCAGGCGGGCCGTCCGGTCTACTCCTATAAACTGTCCATCATCCACTTCTGGGCGCTGATCTTTTTGTACATCTGGGCGGGTCCGCACCACCTGCACTACACCGCACTGCCCGACTGGGCCGGTACACTGGGCATGGTCATGTCGATCATTCTCTGGATGCCAAGCTGGGGCGGTATGATCAACGGTCTGATGACGCTGCAAGGCGCGTGGGACAAGTTGCGCACCGATCCGATCATGCGGATGTTCGTCCTGTCGCTCGGCTTCTACGGTATGTCCACATTTGAAGGTCCGATGATGTCGATCCGCGCGGTGAACTCGCTATCGCACTATACCGACTGGACCATCGGTCACGTCCACTCCGGCGCACTTGGCTGGAACGGCATGATCACCTTCGCCTGCATCTACTTCCTGACGCCACGCCTGTGGGGCCGCAAGCAGATGTATTCGATGGCGGCGATCAATTGGCACTTCTGGTTGGCGACATTGGGTATCGTTCTCTATGCGGCGTCCATGTGGGTCACCGGCATCATGGAAGGTTTGATGTGGCGCGAGGTGGATGATCAGGGCTTCTTAGTGAACTCCTTTGCCGACACGGTCTCAGCCAAGTTCCCGATGTATGTGGTGCGCGGTCTGGGCGGGGTTCTTTTCCTCAGCGGGGCGTTGGTGATGGTCTGGAACATGTTCATGACCATTCGCGGCGCCAAACCGGCAACCTCCGCCGTCCCCCAGGCAACCATCAACGCAACACCAGCAGAATAAGGAGCTCAAAATGGGAATTCTTGACAAACATGCCATCCTCGAACGCAGCCCGACCTTGCTGCTCGTGGGCTCTCTGTTGGTGGTCTCCATCGGCGGAATTGTGGAAATTGCACCTCTCTTCTGGCTTGAGAATACAATCGAGGACGTAGAGGGCGTGCGCCCCTACTCCCCGCTTGAGCTGACGGGGCGTGATATCTACGTGAGGGAGGGCTGCTATGTCTGCCACTCCCAGATGATCCGTCCCATGCGCGATGAAGTGGAGCGCTACGGCCACTACTCGCTTGCGGCGGAATCGCAGTATGACCACCCGTTCCAATGGGGGTCAAAGCGGACCGGGCCTGACCTTGCACGTGTCGGTGGCCGCTACTCCGATGCGTGGCACGTGGACCACCTGATGGATCCGCAATCGGTCGTTCCCGAAAGCATCATGCCGAAATATGCCTTCCTTGCCGATGTACAAATCGAGGGCGAGCATATCGAGGCGTTGCTGAAGACACACCAATTTGTCGGCGTGCCCTATTCGGACGAACAGATCGAACAGGCAAAGGTCGACTTTATGGTTCAGGCGGATCCGGAAGGTGACACCGACGGCCTGCTGGAGCGCTACCCCGGTGCCGTCATCGCCAATTTCGACAGTCAGGCCGAGCTGACGGAGATGGACGCGTTGATCGCCTATCTTCAGGTCCTCGGCACCATGGTCGATTTCTCAACTTTCACTCCAGATGCAAGCCGATAGGGGGCACTGATATGGATATTTCTAACCTCCTTCGCGAGATGGCAGACAATTGGATGTTGGTGGGCATGTTCACCTTTTATATCGGTGTGATCATCTTTGCCTGCCTGCCAAGCCAGAAAAAAGCCCGCGAGGACGCCAGCATGATCCCGATGCGCGATGATACACCCGCGAAAACCTGTTCGGGGACCTGCGACAGCTGCGCTTCCGCCAAGGCAAATTTTGCGATGAAAGGACTTTCAAATGGCTGATCGCAAGATTGACGAAGAAACCGGCGTCGAGACCACCGGCCACAGCTGGGACGGGATCGAAGAGCTGAACAACCCGCTGCCGCGCTGGTGGCTGTGGTGCCTCTATGCCACGATCATATGGGGCGTCGGATATGTCATCGCTTATCCCGCATGGCCCATGGTGTCGGGTGCTACGACAGGTGTTCTCAACTGGTCGACCCGTGCAAATGTTGCGCAAGACATCATCGAACACGAAGGCCGGAACGAGGCGCTCGTGACGGCGCTGCTGGACGCTGATCTGGAGCAGTTGCCGCAGGATGCCGATCTGAACCGCTATGCCATCGCGCGCGGTGGTGCTGTGTTCCGGGCGCAATGCTCGCAGTGTCACGGCTCTGGTGCGGCGGGGGCCAAAGGCTATCCCAACCTGCTCGACAATGACTGGCTCTGGGGCGGCACGGTGACCCAAATCTCCGCGACCATCGACCACGGCATCCGCAACGAGACCGATCCGGACGCGCGTTGGTCCCAGATGCCTGCCTTTGGCGATATTTTCTCGGACGAGGAGACCGCAGCCACCATTGAGTATGTGGTCTCCCTTTCGGGTGGCGAGCATGACGCGGCTATGGCGGCGACGGGATCCGAGCTTTTCCTCGACAACTGCTCGGCCTGTCACGGCGAGGCGGGCTTGGGCGATTACGAGATCGGTGCGCCCAACCTTGCTGACGCGATTTGGCTCTATGGCGGAGACCGCGAGACCCTGACCGAAACGATCGTCTACTCACGTTTCGGCATTATGCCTGCATGGGGTCAGCGACTTTCTGACGCAGACGTACGCGCGGTGTCTGTCTACGTCCATGGTTTGGGTGGCGGGCAGTAAGCCTGGCCCATGAAATAAAGGCCGTCCGTTGCAACGGGCGGCCTTTTGGTCCCGAAACAGCCCTGTTCGCACACTGCGCTGTTTCGGGGCGCTGTATCTGGATTTCTTGACCCAGATCAAGGTGCCGCAATGCGCGCCTGCCTATGGTGGCCTTGCGAACAGGAGCCAATTGAATGACAGCCACACCACCCCCCGCCCTTTACAAGGCGCAAGAGCCTATTTTCCCACGCAAAGTGTCCGGGTTTTTCCGTACGTTCAAATGGTGGATCATGGCCTTCACGCTCGGTATCTACTATCTTACGCCCTGGATCCGCTGGGACCGTGGTGTGAACCTGCCAGATCAGGCGGTTCTGATCGACATGGCCAACCGGCGCTTCTATTTTTTCTGGATCGAGATCTGGAGCCATGAATTCTATTTCGTCGCTGGATTGTTGATCATGGCGGGCCTTGGATTATTCCTGTTCACCTCAGCGCTGGGCCGCGTCTGGTGCGGCTATACCTGTCCCCAGACCGTCTGGACCGATCTGTTCATTCTGGTCGAGCGCTGGATCGAAGGCGACCGCAACGCACGTGTGCGCCTGTGGAAAAGCAAATGGGATTTTCGCAAATGGCGCCTGCGCTTGACCAAATGGATCGTTTGGCTTGCAATCGCGGTGGCCACTGGCGGGGCATGGGTGTTCTATTTCGCCGACGCGCCCACGCTGCTGGTGAACTTGCTAACGCTCGACGCGCACCCTGCGGCCTACATCACGATAGCGATCCTGACTGCGACGACATTTCTGTTCGGTGGTTTCGCCCGCGAACAGATTTGTATCTATGCCTGCCCCTGGCCGCGTATTCAGGCCGCGATGATGGACAACGATACCATCACCGTCGCCTACCGCGAATGGCGCGGGGAGCCGCGCGGCAAAGGTAATGTGCGCAAACGCGATCAGGCCGCTGTGGAGAAAGCGGAGCGCGAGGCCCAGGCCACAGGCCCCGGTGCCGCACGCTACAGCCCGACGCCCTATCCCAAGGCATCGCTTCAGGTCGGCGGCACGCCAAAATTGACCGCCGAGACTCAGGAACACGGCGACTGCATCGATTGCATGGCCTGCGTCAACGTCTGCCCCATGGGCATCGACATCCGCGACGGCCAGCAGATGGAATGTATCACCTGCGCGCTGTGCATCGACGCCTGCGATGATGTCATGGACAAGATCGGCAAACCGCGCGGCCTGATCGACTATCTCGCGCTCTCGGACGAAGAAGCCGAGCGGGCAGGTGCTGCCCCGATCCCGCTGTGGCGCCACATCCTGCGCCCGCGCACCATTCTCTATACGGTGATGTGGGCTTCCATCGGGTTGGGCCTTGTCTATGCGCTGTTTGTGCGCAGCGATATTGAGCTGACCGTCAGCCCCGTGCGCAACCCGACCTATGTGCTGCAATCGGATGGCTCTATCCGCAACATCTATGATGTGCGGGTGCGGAATAAATCGGGCGACGACCGCGAGTTTCGCATGAGCCTCACCAGCGAGCAGATCCTTCAGATTGATCTGGAAGGTCGCGAGGGGATGCTCACGTTCGACGTGCCAGCAGATTCGACAACGTTGCAGCGGGTCTATGTCACGGCAGCACCGCAAAACCCCGCAGCGACGCAGGCCAGCACGCCGCTGCGTCTGTGGGTAGAGAACATGGATGAAGATATCCGTGCCAGCCAGGAAACCATTTTCAACGGAAGGGAAGCCCAATGACCGAACTCAAAGGATGGCATGTTTTTGCCGGATTCGCGGGTGCTTTCGGCATCATCATCGCGGTCAACCTCACACTGGCCTTTCAGGCCGTGAAAACATTTCCGGGCTTGGAAGTGCGTAATTCTTATGTCGCCAGCCAGAAATTCGATGTGGAACGGAACGCGCAACTGGCGCTTGATTGGGATGTATCGGCAACGCTTGAAGGGCAAACCCTGTCGCTGGTCATCGAGAAGGATGGCGTAGCGATCGCACCGCAGATCGAAAGCGCCACCTTCGGGCGCGCGACAAACGTACAGTACGACGAGACGCCTGAGTTCGTCTTTGACGGCACGGCACTGGTTGCGCAGGTGAATGGGGGGCCGGGCAACTGGAACCTGCGCCTGCGTGCGCGCTCCGAAGATGGTTCGCTGTTCCAACAGCGCATCGTCGTAAGAGGTGCCAGATGACCGCTGCCTGCCCTGCCTGCGCCACCGGTGCGATGCCGCAGGACATGGACACCGGTCCCGGCCTGCAATTCTCGCTGCCCGATATTCACTGCGCCGCCTGTATCGGCAAGATCGAGCGCGGGCTGGCCTCGATCACGGGGGTCACCGCCGTCAGGGTGAACCTCTCGCTCAAGCGTCTCACCGTGGGCGGTCCGGTCGATCCGGCGCGGATTGAGAGCGCCTTGCGCGATCTGGGGTTCGAGGCCTATCCTCTCGATCTCGAAGCGCTCACCACGGCGCGCGATACCGTGGGCCGCGGATTGATGACGCGGATGGCGGTTGCGGGCTTTGCCATGATGAATGTGATGCTGTTGTCCGTTGCCGTGTGGTCCGGCGCTGCCGATGCTACGCGCGATATGTTCCATCTGATCTCGGCGGCCATTACACTTCCCGTAATCGCCTACGCCGCGCAGCCGTTTTTCCAGAACGGATGGACCGCGCTGCGGGTGGGCCGCCTCAATATGGATGTGCCGATCTCGCTGGCGATTGTGCTGGCGGCGGGCATGTCGCTCTACGAGACGCTGAACGGCGGCGAGCATGCGTATTTCGATGCAGCTATTTCGCTAACGTTCTTTTTGCTCATTGGTCGATTTATGGACCACCGCACCCGCAGCGCCGCGCGCTCTGCCGCGAAGGAGCTGACAGCACTCGAAGTACAAACCGCCCAGAAAATCGTGGGCGGTACAGCCAGCACAATTGCTGTCTCGGCCCTTGCGATCGGAGATCTGATCAGCGTGGCGACAGGCGCGCGCGTGCCCGTGGACGGGGTGCTGTTGTCTGATCACGCGCTGATGGACCGGTCGTTTCTTACCGGTGAATCGGCTGCTGTGGATGTTGCGCAGAACGCCAATCTGCAAGCGGGCGAGATCAACGTCGCAGCGCCGCTTATGTTGCGTGCGACGGCGGTGGGCGCCGATACCACGCTGCGCCGCATGGCCGCGATGGTTGAGACTGCCGAGAACAGCCGCAATAAATATACCGCCATGGCGGACCGCGCCGCGCAGTTCTATGCACCCGCGGTCCATCTGCTGGCGCTGTCGGCCTTTGTCGGCTGGATGCTGATCAACGGCGATGTGCGTCACGCGCTCAATGTGGCGATTGCCACGCTGATCATTACCTGTCCCTGTGCACTAGGGCTTGCCGTGCCTGCGGTTTCCACCGCTGCGATCAGCCGCCTGTTCTCGTTGGGCTATCTGGTCAAACACGCCACCGCACTCGAGCGGTTGGCCGAAGTCACCCGCGTTGTGTTCGACAAGACCGGCACGCTCAGCATGCCCTCCGTGACCCTGCCCGATGATTTCTCAGACGTGGAGCGGTCGGTCGCAAAAGCACTGGCGCAGGCCTCGCATCATCCGCTGTCGCGCGCGCTGGAGAAGGTGCTGGGCGATAGCGCCGCCGCTGATCTCGACACGATAAGCGAAATTGCAGGGCAGGGCGTGGTCGCACACTGGAACGGGCAGGAGGTGCGCCTCGGGCGTGGTGCATGGCTTGGCGCAGACTTTGACGATATGGGGCTCAGGATCGGCAATGCCGCGCCGCGCCGGATCGCGGCCAGCGAAACACCGCGCCCCGGTGTGCGCAGCGCGCTTGCCCGCCTTGATCTGCCCGCCGAGATCGTGACCGGTGATGCCGCGGGACCGGCACAACGGTTTGCCGATGATCTGGGGATTGGCGTGCGCGCCGATGTGCGGCCAGAGGCAAAGCTCGCCTATCTCCAGCAGCTTGCCAGTCAGGGAGAGCGGGTGCTGATGGTGGGCGACGGTCTGAATGATACTGCGGCACTGGCGGCGGCTCATGCGTCGATTGCGCCTGCCTCCGCGCTCGATGCCTCGCGCAGCGCGTCCGACATCGTCGTGCTCAAGGACAGCTTTGAAGATCTGCCGATGCTTTTGCGAATCTCGCGGATGGCGTGCCACCTGTCGCAACAAAACTTTGCCATCGCCGCGATCTACAACGGCGTCTCGATTCCTCTGGCGATCGCGGGCTATGCCACGCCACTGGCCGCCGCCTTGGCAATGTCGATCTCGTCCATTACGGTGCTTCTCAATTCACAACGCATAAGGTTTTCCAAATGAACGTTCTTGTGATCCTGATACCCGTTTCGCTGATACTGGGAGCTGTGGGGCTGGTCGCTTTCATCTGGACCGTGCGCAACGACCAATATGACGATGAAAAAGGCAACGCTGCTCGCATCTTGCTGGACGACGACTGAGAGATTTTGGCGATGATTGCGCGACGCTCCTAGAGCGCCTTGATCTCTTCCAGCATACGCGCCGCCTTGCGCAGATCGTTTAACAGCAAGGCGCGCAGGTGATCCGAATCGTCACTGCGCAGAATTGCCGAAGGGTGTAGTGTGATCAACACTGGCAACCCTTCCCGCCCCCTTTCAACTGTTCCGCGCCGCGACATCAATGCGCTGCCGTCCCCAGTGAGCGTTTGGGCGGCGGTCGCGCCCAGTGCGACGATCAACGCGGGTTGCACCTGCGCGATCTCACGCTCCAGCCAGATGCGACAGGCCTCCACCTCGGTCTTGTGCGGGCTCTGGTGAATGCGCCGCTTGCCGCGCGGTGTGAATTTGAAATGTTTGACTGCGTTGGTCACATAGGCGGCACGCCGGTCCAGCCCGGCCTCCACCGCTAAAGTATCGAACAGCTGCCCCGCCGGTCCCACAAACGGCAGGCCCTCCAGATCTTCGCGGTCGCCCGGCTGCTCGCCCACAATCATCAGCGGCGCGTCGAGGGGGCCCATGCCCGGGACCGCCTGTGTGGCTTGTGCGCCGATGGGGCAGCGGGCGCAGGCGCTCAGCTCGTCGGTCTCGGACCGTTCGGGCAGCCGCTCCAGTATCCGCTCCGCGCGCAGGGGCGGCAGGGTCGGCGCATCGGCCTGCATCTTGCGCATCCGTGCTTCGGCGCCCGCGATCAGTCCCGGGATAAGATCGGCTTCGGGCAGATTTTTCCAGTATTTCTTGGGCATTTCCGATTGCATCGCTTTAATCTTGAGGCGTGCGGGATTGAAAATATTGGCATAGTAGGTCTTCCACAGCTCCTCTGTCTCGTCGCTAAGATCAAGGCGTGCGCTGGCGATTGCCTGATGAGTGAGATCACCACCTTCGAAGCGCGTGGTAATTTCGGGCGTCACGATCACCCAGTCCATATCGCCAAAGCGGCGGGTGAAGAACGGCGCGATCAGCTCTTCGATTCTGTGGTCAGGCTCGAACCAGCTGATGAATTGCCGCCTGTTCGCGCCCTGCGGGGTGACGTCACGAAACCGGACAAAAGCTTTCATTTTGTGCATGTCGCGGCGGATATTCTTGGCCCAAGACTCCAACTGTTCGACCTGCGCATCGGCGCGGTTGGCCAACAGGCGCGCATTACCACGGCAGCGGAGCAGGATCCGGTAGAGCAAATCATGCGCTCCGGGCGCTCGGCTGGCACAGACCAGCTTTGCAAGCGGTACGAAGGCCTGCGGCACGGTCATATCGCGCGGAGCGGGCAGGGGCGCCCCAGCACCGAACAGGCCCGCCGGATCATCCTCCATGGCCCATTCGACCTCATCCGCCACAACATCATTGCTGGCCAACGCCCGCGCCGCCGCGCGCCAAGCCGCGAACGTACCCAGACGGGGCAGGCGCGGGGCGTAGATCACAGCAGGCTCAGCTGCTCGGGTGGGGGGGCAAAGCGGGCGCGCAAATTGGCGGCATCGGTCAGTCCGCCGGGCGACCAGTCGCGCGTTGTGATGAACGGCTTTGCCTTGTTGACTAGCGCGCCGATGCGTTTCAGATCACCGAAGCCCAAGGCCCCACTGCGCCGCGCCGACAGAATGCGTGCCACAGATTTTGTCCCGAATCCTGGCACCCGCAGCAACATGTCGCGCCCCGCGCGATTTACATCCACCGGGAAGACCGCGCGATTTGCCAGCGCCCACGCCAGCTTGGGATCAATCTCAAGGTCGAGCATCCCGTCGGTGGCTGCCGAGGCGATCTCGTCTGCCTGATACCCGTAAAACCGCAGCAGCCAATCTGCCTGATAGAGGCGATGCTCGCGCGCCAGTGGCGGCTTGATCAGCGGCAGCGCTGCCGTACTGTCGGGGATCGGCGAGAAGGCGGAATAATACACCCGCTTGAGCTTGTAAGAGCTATAAAGCCGCGTGGAGCTTTGCAAAATCGTGGCATCATTGGCCCCGTCGGCCCCCACGATCATCTGCGTGCTCTGCCCCGCAGGCGCGAATTTCTCGGCCTGCCGCCCGGTGTGCGTCCGCTCCTTCGCGGCCTCTTTGCGCAATTGCACGCGGCCCATGGCACGCCGGATCTCGTCGCCGTTTTTCTCGGGCGCATAGGCTTTGATCCCGGCATCCGTGGGCAATTCTATGTTCATGGACAGCCGGTCCGCCAGCAGGCCTGCTTCCTCAATCAATTCGGGCGAGGCATCCGGAATCGTCTTGAGGTGGATATAACCGCGAAAATGATGATCGTGCCGCAGGCTGCGCGCGATCCGCACCATATCGGCCATGGTGTCATCCGGGCTTTTGATGATGCCTGAGGAAAGAAACAGCCCTTCGATGTAATTGCGCCGGTAAAATTCGGTGGTCAGATGCACGACTTCCTCGACCGTGAACCGTGCGCGCGGCACCTGCGACGACACGCGATTGATGCAATAGGCACAGTCATAGATGCAAAAGTTGGTCATCAGAATCTTGAGCAGGCTGATGCACCGACCGTCGGGCGCGTAGGCGTGACAAATGCCAGAACCCTCGGTGCTGCCCAACCCTGTGCCGTCCGCGCTGTTGCGTTTGGTCGTGCCGGAAGAGGCGCATGACGCGTCATATTTCGCAGCATCGCTCAGCAAGGCCAATTTATCTTTAAGTGTGATTTTGCTCATGATGTTCTTATAATGTTCCTACCGCTGCTGTGGCAAGCGATTTGACTCCGGTGAAGCGTTGCACTGTGTTTGAAAATTCGCGTCGAGCATTGGGCAAGTCTTTCCCGAAGCTAAGCCGGATGCGGAGTTTGCGTGACCTTGCCTGGAACCATTGAGCGAATTTACTGACGTGGTGATCTGTACAGGATCTTTCCGTAGGATTTTGCCTATCTACGCGTTATCTGACCGCATCGTTGGCGCCGTCTTTGCAAAATGCCTGCTGAACATCGGGACGGGTCCTACGGTCTGCTAAATCTGGCTTTGTTAAGTTTCTTCAGAGTAAGCGCTGTATGATCGGCTGCCAATTCAAAAAAAGCGGGTTGAGCCATCACTCAGATCAGCCCACCGTAAAGACGATCGTTGAGCAGTCTTTCGGGAGAGACTAAGAACTGCGGCGACACATGCAAAATCTGGAGTTGGTGAAACGCGGCGAGGCCAATTGGAGCAATATCCAGCCTTAGTTTTGGGCCATCCATTTCGCGACTGGCGATGCGTGTATCGCTGACATAGAACACTTGCCGCCAGTATAGGTCGCTTGAGATGAAGCGATTGGCTTCCTCGAGAACCAGCACGATCCAATTGCAACTAAGAATGATGATTCAGGCCGATTAGAAGCAAAATCTCTTTAGCATTTATTACAGTCCCAACGCATCCTGCCCCGAGCTAAGACGCTTTAGGTAGCAATGCACTGCCGAGCAAGGTTCACACGAAACTGGAGGAGTTCTGGAGGTCCTGTTTATCTGCTTGACCGCTGTCGTTACGATATTGCTGGGATTGTCATCAGGTCTGAATAGGGTTCGATTGGGCCAGCCATAAGTGAAGCTCGGTATCTCAAGCAAAGAAACTGACAGCTGCACTGGTAATCACTTGACCTTCATGCTCTCGGATCATATCGAAGCGCAGGCATAGGGGTTTAGCTCAGTTGGTAGAGCATCGGTCTCCAAAACCGAGGGTCGTGGGTTCGAGTCCCTCAGCCCCTGCCAATAAAACGTTGCTGGTTCCTCGTTTGAGGACTAAAAATCATTCATGTAAAACTTTAGATGATGTAGCTGGGTCAAAGAGCGATGCTGATCCCTATGAGGTGTGCCAAGGGTCCCCGAGGGTCCAATCGACTACAAAGCCAGTTGATACAGCGCCTCACTCTGAAACGCTTCTTTCGTTTTAACCGGTACGTGGCCGTCGAATTTGGCCCGCCTTTTTCAGCTTCAATGCGCGCTACACGAATCCTACTTTTTCGGACGTCAATCTGCGATGTGGATCTGAAACACATGAAGGTTCCGTTTGCAGGCTGGGCTTCAAGTAAGTGATTCAACAAAGATCAAAGTGGCTGGGGTGGTAGGATTTCATGCTAAGTAATTGATATTCAATTATTTTAATAGCAAACCTTAGTATATGGTGTCAACCAAAGTGGAAGGGAAATGCGTATTGTGCACCACAAAGTGTCAAGCTATCGCGAGGTTGTAAAAAAACTTCGGCCCTGGAACTGAGGATGCTCATAGCGGTATTGAAAAGACAGCGTTCAGTCGCATCGCCGAATACGTTGCTGATGTAGATGCGTTTTTAAGTGAGGTTCGCACTGCATCGGATGCCCGCGAAGGAGCCCAGTCCCGTCATTCGCTCCACCGTTTCGCATGTTGAAAAAGGGCCGTAGGTCGACCTTCGCAGCACTGTAAAACAGGATACCTTTCACGGAGGAAGAGTGCGCCAAGCGAAACAGCGGATGAAGAATACCATCCGGATCTGGGTAATTGAATACCGATCAACGTATCAATGCCTTGATCACCTGCCGAACGGAGAAGCATACTTAGGCTTCGAAAGTCACGAATCCGATAACGCCGGTCTGATAGGGATGCCATGACGGGGCGTTGCGACGATCTTGCGTTCGAAACTCGCCATTTGGCGACCCCAACAGCGGAGCTAACATATGCCAATCTTATTGAACCGCCGCGCGTTTCTGGCCACCACGGCGGGTTTTGTCGCTATGCATCCGTTTTCGGTGCGCGCACAGTCGGGACAAGCGCATCTGCGCATCATGGAAACGACGGACATTCATGTTCACATCTATCCCTACGACTACTATGGCGACCGACCCGTGGACACAGTGGGCCTCGCACGCACAGCCTCGCTTATCGAGGAAATCCGCGCCGAGTCGACCAATTCGGTTCTCTTCGACAACGGCGACTTCCTTCAGGGCAACCCGATGGGCGACTACATGGCCTATGAGAAGGGCATGTCCGAGGGTGACGTCCACCCGATGATTGCGGCGATGAACGCGCTTGGTTTCGACGCCTCGACGCTCGGCAACCACGAATTCAACTACGGTCTACCGTTCCTGATGAACTCGGTGGCAACGGCGGCCTTCCCGATCGTCTCGGCCAACGTCGTGACCGAGATGGGCGCGACGCCAGATCAGGACGAGACGCTGGTGCCACCGTATGTAATTATCGAGCGTAATATTGCGGACGGTGAGGGCCAGATCTACCCGATCCGCATCGGCGTCATCGGCTTTGTGCCGCCCCAGATCATGACTTGGGATCGCCGGCACCTTGAGGGTAACGTTGAGGCGCGCGACATCGTCCGCGCCGCCGAGGTCTGGGTGCCGAAGATGCGCGAGGAAGGTGCCGAGATCGTCGTGGCCCTGAGCCATTCGGGCATCGGCGCGGCGGAGCACACCGAGGGCATGGAGAACGCGTCGGTCCCGCTGGCGGGTGTCGACGGTCTCGACGTGATCCTGACCGGCCACCATCACCGCGTCTTCCCCGGTCCCGACTATGCCGAGACCGAGGGCGTCGACGCTGAGGCAGGCACCATCAACGGGAAGCCCGCGGTCATGGCCGGGTTCTGGGGCAGCCATATGGGTCTGATCGACCTGATGCTGGAACGCGACGGTGACACGTGGCGCATCGCGGCCGCAGACGTTGCTGCCCGTCCCATCTACGAGCGCGGCGAGGACCGCTCTGTCACGTCACTCGTCGAGAGCGACGAGCAGGTTTTGGCCTCGGTCGAGGAGGCGCATGAGGCCACGCTCGCCTATATCCGCGCCGAGGTGGGCCAGACGGATGCTCCGCTCCATTCCTACTTCGCACTGGTGGCAGACGACCCTTCGGTCCAGATCGTGTCGAATGCCCAGACCTGGTATATCGCGCAGATGATGGAGGGGACCGAGCACGAAGGGCTTCCGATCCTCTCGGCCGCGGCCCCCTTCAAGGCAGGCGGCCGGGGTGGCCCCGAATACTATACCGACGTCGCGGTTGGTCCTGTCGCGATCAAGAACGTGGCCGACCTTTATCTCTACCCCAACACGGTGCGCGCAGTGCGCATCACGGGATCGCAGGTGCGTGAATGGCTTGAGCGGTCGGCGGGTATGTTCAACCAGATCATGACCGGCGATCCCGACCAGGTTCTTCTGAACCCCGATTTCCCATCCTACAATTTCGACGTGATCGACGGGGTGGAATACCAGATCGACCTGTCGCAGCCGTCGCGTTACGACAACGACGGGCAGGTGGTGAACCCTGATGCGCACCGCATCGTGAACCTGACCTACCAGGGGCAACCGATCGACCCCGCGCAGGAGTTCATCGTCGCCACAAACAACTACCGCGCCGGCGGCGGCGGCAGCTTCCCCGGGGCCGCGCCGGAGACGACCGTCTTCGAGGGGCCAGATACCAACCGCGACGTGATCGTGCGCTACATCGTTGAGCGGGGTACGGTCAGCCCCTCGGCCGACGCCAACTGGACCTTCGCGCCCATGGACGGGACCACTGTTCTTTTCGATACCGGGCCAGCGGCTGCGGATTTCGTTGACAGCGTCGAGGGTGTGGAGATCGAGCCGGCCGGCGAAGGGCCCGATGGGTTCGCCCGGTACAGAATCACTCTGTAGCGATGGGACTACTCGAGCGACGGCGGCGTTTCCGGTGAGCGCCGCCGAATGACGCTCTGCGTCCTGCAATTTGGCTTTTGAGGACAGTCTTGTCGACTGCGTCCAATGCTTTGACAGTGACGCCCCATACGACGAGCGAATGAGAAGTCATCTGGGCAGAAGGCGCGCGGCGCATCCTCTATTCGACCCATCAACGCGCGCCCCAAACGCTACGGGCATGCCGCGCGCCATCTCAAGACCTGTGACGCTCTGGCAAAACAAATCGCCAGTTACGGCGCACATGACTCTCACGAGACATATATGAAGGAAATCAGTGCCAAGCACGGCCGCAAATCAGGCTTTTGGGGGAAGTATGAAAGCTGATTACTGGTCTGATCTCAGTGTAAATATTTCACGCCTTTATTTGCATTGAAGGGCGATTGCGGACATTAGCTACGAGCGCGGGCCATTCATCCCGCAAGGTTGGAAGCTGACATTCAAAATAACCGAAAATCTGGATTTTTCTGAGGCGCCTAATCCCGACGGTGCCCTTCAAAGATCAGGGGGCGAGCCCATCCGAAAGCCCAGATTAATTAAAGCCAAATGGTCGAGCAGGGGAAATGCTTCACGGATGCAGCATTTCGATTTCATACTTGGTGGACGGGCCGTCAAGTGTTCAACCATGCCTTTTTGAACATCATGTGAACGCCCTTTTCACCGTCCACAACCTGAGTAATTCGCAGATCACCCGCAATAGAAAGCAGCATATAGGCATGATTTCGGGTAAGGTTCGCACGGCTCGCTACGACGTCGATCATATCTCTTACGGCTTTGCGCATCGCTTCATCAAGGTCCTCATCGAAGCCCATCGAAATCAGGTATTCATCGTTTTCGGCAAAGGGCGTCTTTAACTGCATATCCTTGCGCACGGTAAGTCGAAACCTGCCGGTGAGGGCTGTTTCAACCGCAGCGATGCAGACTTCTCCATCGCCCTGACGGCCATGCCCGTCGCCAGCCGAAAAGAGTGCCCCTTCCTGAAAGACCGGCAAATAGAGCGTCGTACCCGGCTTGAGCTCCTTGTTGTCCATATTACCGCCCATAGCGCGTGGCTCGGGCGTCCCGATGCGCCCCCACTCGGAAGGGGGTGCAACAGCCATGATACCAAAGAAAGGCTCGAGTGGTAGTTCAAGTCCCCAAGGCATACGGCAAACACCGGCTTCCTTGTCGATAGCGAGGTGCAAACGTTCGTAGTCCGTGAATTCGTCCGGCAGTGCGCCAAGCAGCGGCATGATCGCCGTAAAGCCCCAGTCCTGTGCGGTTTCCACTTCCAGAATGTCCACTTGCAACACGTCGCCCGGCATCGCCCCTTCTACATAAACAGGACCGGTAACCATATGTGGTCCCGCGCCTTTGTCAGCCTTATGCGCCTCCATTGCAGCCTGATGCGCAGGCAAAATAGTACCTTTGCCTTCTGGAGGAAGATCAGGAGGATCACAGGCCGGAAGAGCATGCAGCAGAACCTCATCGCCTGAGGCCACCGTAGCAACGGGTCTTGTGGCAGGGTCAAAGTATCCCCAGAATACATTTTCTGGTTTCCAGTCGATCTCATAGCTGGCCATGTGTCACCTTTCTCTTATTGTGGTTATTAGACTGTCAGGAATGCTGCTACGTCATCTTCGTCCATTGATGCACCGCGGCCCGCTTTGACCACCCGGCCTCTATCAAGCACGACATAATCATCGGCCACGGAGCGGGCAAAATCATAGTATTGTTCGACCAATAGAATGGCCATGCGGCCTTTCAGGTCACGGATCGCATCTTCGATCGCCTGTACGATTGACGGCTGTATACCTTCTGTAGGCTCGTCCAAGATCAAGACCTTCGGTCGAGACGCAAGTGCCCGTCCTATAGCAAGCTGTTGCTGCTGACCGCCGGACAGATCTCCACCACGGCGCTTCCACATCTCACCCAATACGGGAAAAAGGGTAACGATCTCGTCTCGCAAAGTATCTGGTTGGCTGACACGGTGGTTGCGTAAAACGATCTCGATATTCTGACCAACGCTAAGATCTGAAAAGATTTCTCGTCCCTGTGGCACATAGCCGAGACCGCTGCGCGCGCGCTTGTGCGACGGCGCAGTCGTCACGTCCTTCCCGTCGAGGCTAATCTTGCCGGTGGTTGCGGGCATCACGCCGACCAGCGTTTGCAACAGCGTCGTTTTACCCGCGCCGTTTCGGCCGAGGATTGCCGTGCAGCTGTCTTTTTCGACATTGAAGCTAACGCCATCCAATGCCAGTGCAGAACCATAGTGCTGCGTAAGCTGGGATACATTCAAAAGCATGCTCACCTTCCCAAGTACACGGCGCGAACCTGTGCATCCTGTCGCGCGTCTTCCATTTGGCCTTCGAAGATTGGATTGCCTTCGTGCAGAACCGTAACGCGATCTGCGATTTCTTCAACGAAGCCCATGTCATGCTCAATCACCAGGACCGCACGCTCGGGCGATCGCAGCCGCTGTACAAGATCTGCGGTGTGACGCGTTTCCTCTTCAGTCATTCCGGCCACGGGTTCGTCGAGCATTAACAGCTTTGGCTTCTGCATCAGCAGCATTCCTATTTCCAGCCACTGTTTCTGGCCGTGAGCGAGCGAGCCCGCCGATAAATCCGCCTGATCGTTCAGACCGATTTCATTCAACACCTCACCCACGCGGGCAACACGGCGCGGATCACCCCAGTTACGCAGCTCGGCCAGGATAGAGCGCGGCTTCAACCTGAGTGCTGTCTCGAGGTTTTCTCGCACGCTCAAAGCTTCGAAAACCGACGGTTTCTGGAACTTTCGACCAACGCCTGCCAAAGCGATCGTAGGTTCGTCGAGGCCGAGAAGGTCGATAGTGCCATCAAGACGGACAGTGCCCTTTTTCGGCTTGGTCTTGCCAGTGATCACATCCAGCATGGTCGTTTTGCCAGCCCCGTTGGGACCGATGACTCCATGAACTTCGCCGTAGCGCGCAATGAAGGTAAGATGTGGGATGGCAACGAAATCGCCGAAGGCAACCCGCAAGCTGTCGATCTGGATCGCGTGTGCCCCAGGTGCAGGCTTTTGCCGAGCGGCCATCGTAGTCATTCAGCTGGCCTCGCTGAAGCTTTGCGCGTCGAAGCGCGTCTTAGGAAAGTCAGTTTCAGATCAAGAAGGCCATTTGGCAAAAGGGTGACGACGAGCAGAATTACGCCTGCAAGAATGAACGGCCAAAGCTCTGGTACAAAGCCGGTCAGCCAAAACTTGAGCGCACTGATAATCGCCGCGCCAATCACGGCGCCCGACAATGCGCCCCGTCCGCCAAGCGCAACCCAAACGGCGATTTCGATAGAGACCTCAGGCGAGAGCAGCCGTGGATTGATGATACCCACCTGCGGCACATAAAGGGCACCTGCGATAGCGGCGAGGACACCGGACAGGCACCAGACAGCAAGCTTGGGCCACAGGGTATCATATCCCAAAAATCGCAGTCGCGCCTCGTCATCGCGTATCGCGATCAGAAGTCTACCAAAGGGGGAGCGCATCAAGGCACCACACGCAAGGAATGCAACCAGCAACACCAGAACTGAGGTCGTTGCGAGCCCCACGACCATGCTCGGTGCCCCAATGTCGATGCCAACAAGTGTAGTAAATCCGGTCATTCCGTTGTTACCGCCAAATCCTGTATCATTGCGGAACATCAGCAGCATGGCCACATATGTCAGCGCCTGTGTGATGATGGCGAAATAGACGCCACTCACGCGGCTGCGGAACGAGACATATCCGTACACAAACGCTAATATTCCGGGCACCACCAGAATAAGAAGCATCACATATGGGAAGCTTTCGAAAAGCGCCCAGTACGATGGCAGCTCACTCCAACCCATGAACGTCATGATATCGGGCGTGACACCGCCATAGACATAACCAGACTTCAGCATGTGCATAGCGATCAGGTAACCGCCCATCGCGAAGAACAGTCCATGGCCCAACGATAGAATGCCGCCAAACCCCCAAATCAAGTCAAGCGCCAGCGCGAGAAGAGCGAAAGTGGCAATCTGGCCGATAATGTTTGCTACGTAGGGCGATACGCCAGCACTGCTACCCGACAGAGGGCCTCCGAGCACGGGAAGGGAAACCAGCAACACAAAAAGCGTGCCCGCCACGATACGGAAAAGAAGCGGTCGGTCGACACGCGCCGCTGTTTGATCATGTGCCATCAGCGGCGTCCTTTCGGTGCGAATAATCCTTCGGGCCGCCATTGGATGAACACGATCACCATAAGCAGGACGAAGACCTTAGCAGCAACGGCACCGTAAATAGGCTCGATGATTACATTGATCTGCCCGATCCCAAAAGCAGCGACAATAGCTCCGATAAGGCTGCCAACCCCCCCCAGCACCACAACCATGAAGCTGTCGACGATGAAACCGGTGCCCATGCCGGGATTAACGTTATAGAGCGGCGACAGCGCTAATCCGGCCAGACCGGCCAGACCGGAACCAAGCGCGAACGCCATCATATCCGTCCGTCGGGTGTCGATCCCGACAGCACCCGCCATCGATCGGTTCTGCGTCACAGCGCGCACATTCATCCCGAAGAGTGACTTGCGGAGCACTACAACAACGGCAACAAAGGCAAGCACCGCTATAGCGATCGCAAAGAGTCGGTTTGACGTCATGATAAAATCCCCAACGATCGGAAATCCGCCTGCAACGTAACCGGGTTGGTGAAATTCGAGATTCTGCGACCCGATGGTCACACGCACCGTGTTGATCAGCAGGATTGAAATCGCCCATGTGGCCAGCAGCGTCATCAAGGGTCGGTCGTAGAGCCTGCGAATGACCAGCACCTCCATGATGAGACCGACCAAAGCGGCGACAAGAAATGAGATCGGTATCGCAATGATGAGGTAATAATCCAGCAGTCCCGGAACCGTGACCCTGATCGCCTCTTGGGTAAACCAAGCGGCATAGGCCCCGACCATTATCAACTCACCCTGGGCGAGGTTGATGACCCCCATCAGTCCAAAGATGATTGCAAGTCCCAAGGCCGCCAGGAACAATACGCTGGCATAACTGGCCCCTGCGTAGAGTGTTGCCAGCACCTGTCCGATTGCGAGTGTTTGGTCGATATCTGCAAGAGCCGCTTCGCCAGATGCAATCACCGCTGCATCTGTCTCGGTTTTGATTGCTTCTGCAATCATCGTTCGATTGCGCAATGTCGCATCCTCGGCAATTGCTTCGATTGCAACGATTCGGTTTGTAGGATCGTCATCGGACATTAAGAGGCTCGCGCGCAGTGTTATCAGTACCGCGCGGACGTCTGGATCTGTTTCACGCTCCAATGCCGCGCCGATGTTCGTTCCCGTCGCGGCCTCACGGCGTTGGTCGATGTAGTTTGCGGCATTTAACCTCTCGGCAGCTTCCATTTCGGTAAATAGCCGCAAAACAGCGTTTGCGCTTGCCGCCACTGCGCGCAGGCGCAGGTTCACAGAAGGCGCGTCGAGACTTGCCGAATCTACATTTGTTACGGGTTCGAGCGTTCCGGCCATTACGGCGCCGGCGTCGCCGTCGATAACAGCCATCCCGTCGCCGCAGCGTAGATTGCGCCCCTCGAAAGCGTCAACGATCGTGCGCGCCCAACTCGCTCCAGTCTCGCCTTGCTCGACGCCAGCACTTGCAAGCTGACCCAGCGCAGATTGCTGCGCCGCAAAGTCTCCTGAGCAGATTTCTGTAAGTATCGCCGCGCGGTCCTGCGCATGGGCTGGCATTGACGCAACAATCAACAGCAGCGGTATGAAAAATCGCGCAAGTGTTCGACGGAAAAACAACATGATCAGATCCAGATGGAGTGCGGGAAATGTGCAGCCCGCATAAGCAGGCTGCATCTGTGTTTAGAACGTGTCAGGTGTTCATGTATGGACTGAAGGGAACAGGCTCAGGCGTATCGGGTGACTGCCACAGGATGTCAAAGCTCTTGTTTTCGTTGAGTGATCCGATGAACACGCCCCGTTTTACGTAGTTGTTTTCAGCTGACATCGAGATGTCGTAGCCTGACGGGCATGCAAACGTTAGACCCGCACTGGCATCACGGACCGCAGGCACGTCAAACGATCCGGCTTTTTCTGCGGCAAGTGCCCAGAGGTGTACGCCATCGTAAGTCGAAACCATCGGGTCGATCGCCACGTCGGGGCTGAACGGAATGTCGTTTGCTTCAACGTAGCTGGCCCAATTCGCAAGAAATTCTTGGTTGCTCGGACCTGCTGCGTTTTGCAGATACGCCCAGCAATTCAGATGGCCAACCAATGACGTCGTATCCAGCCCTTCGAAGTCCGCTTCGAGGGCATCAAGGCCCAGAACCGGAACGTCGAAAGCGCTGACACCCTGATTGACGTATTCACGGAAGAAATCGGGAATCGAATTACCTACCACGGTGAGAATAACGACGGGTTGACCACCAGGCTGAGCGGCAAATTCACGAATCTCGTTGATAAGCGTCTGGAAATTCGAATGACCGACAGGCACGTACTCTTCTCGCCATGCGTCCGGCTCAATGCCCTGTGCGGCCCAGTAACCCTTGAGCTGCTGGTTAATCGTGCGCGGCCAGACATAGTCAGATCCAACCATAAAGAAACGTTTGGCGTTTCCGCCTTCCTCGCTCATGAGGTACTCAACTGCGGGCAGCACCGAAGAAGATGGCGGTGAGTTAAGATAAACAACGTTTTTGGAGTTCTCTTCGCCCTCAAAGTGCAGCGGGTAATATAGCAATGCATCATTCTGCTCGACGACGGGCAGTACCGATTTACGGCTGACCGAAGTCCAGCACCCAAAGGTTGCTGCAACCTCTTCCTGCTGGATCAACTGTCGTCCCAATTGCGCGTACAGAGGCCAGTCCGACCCAGGGTCAGTTGTAATAACTTCGACAGTCTTGCCAAGCACGCCGCCTTTTGCGTTAATTTCTTCGGCAGCCATGCGAGCTACGAAGTTCAGACGGCCTTCAAGGTTTGCCATTGTACCTGACGATGAAAATAGACATCCGAGCTTGACGGTATCGGTGTGTGCGGCAGCAAATGCCTTCCGTGCGACCCAAGGCGATGCGATAACGGACCCGGCACTTGCCGTTATAAGGCCCTTCACAAAACTACGACGTTTCATAAGTCTCTCCTGTTGAAATGCGCCAAGTTTGGCGCGCGGCAACAAATAGAATGGCGAGAGGGATTAGACCAGCACTTCAGAAGTAGTTAACGCTACCAGTCCCGGCGCTGTAGAACCACGAGGAATTTTTAAGCAATATTTCATCTACCTGCTCAATCTATGGGCGTTGTGACTTGGAGTTTTTCCGATCTTTCCAAGCCCGTACGGTCCGGGTGGCGAGTTTGTCCCGCTTCATTGCTTCTGATACTCCGGCTTTCGATTGCAGAGCAAAAAACTCTTGCAGGCACGCCTTAATCGTTTTGGCTTTTGAGCCATCATAGTGCTGCAAGATACATGAATGGCCGGTTTGGCGTGCCGCACCGCAGCATTCAGACTTAATGGTCAACGGCAGTTAAGGGCCGTGAGCCCCAGAACACACCTCTCATTGTTCCAGCAACGTCTTAACCGCTTGCTGAATTGCAGTCGTATCCTGCTGCGATTGCTGAGGGTTCCCGGCGCGGTGTCCCCAATTCGATCGTATGGGCCGAAGCTCTGCATTTGGCATCATAGCGGTTTCGATTTCGCTGTCGTGAAGCGTGAAATAGAGGTCGGTTGTCGATGGCATAATGATTGAAGGCGCTTTAATGGCGCAAAGAGCTGCGTTGAGATCGCCGCGGAAGACGTCGTTGTCGGAAATGTCGGAGTTGATCCACGTCTGGATCATGGACAAAAGGTCCATCGGATCACGGCGCAGAAAATTTTGATCCCACGCCCGCAGGAGATAGTCCTCGCGAGACGCAAATCCCGCTGTCGACCAGAGTTCTTCGCGATAGAACGCCTGACTGAGCGCCCATCCCGCATAGACGCGTGCGAAGGCCCGCAGGCCGCGGACGGGACGTTCGGTGAACCATTCGCCATTCCAGCCAGGATCAGCCGTGAGCGTTGCCTGGAGCCCCTCAAGGAAGAGTTTGTTGTGCGGGCTGGTGCGGGCGGACGTACAAGTTGCGCAAATTCGCTCTACCATTTCCGGATGGAGCGCTCCCCAATGCAGCGCCTGCTGACCCCCCATCGACCAGCCATAAATTAGAGCGATGCGCTCGACCCCGAGAACTTCCCGAAGCAGTCGTTCTTGCGCGGCAACATTATCGAGATGAGAAAATGCAGGCGTGCGACCATGGGTGAAAGGATCAGCAAGAGTGCTGGGACTGCTCGACAATCCGTTGCCGAGTTGGTTGGGGATCACGATGCAGAAGCGTTCTGGATCAAGGACGCAATCCGGACCGATCAGCCAGTCGATGTCGGAATGCTGCGCTCCAAAAGATGTCGGGTAGAGGATCAGGTTCGATTTCTTGGCGTTCAACTGACCATATACCTTGTAAGCCAGATGCAGAGACGGAACGGTTACACCGCAGGAAAGCTTGGTCTCACCAAGATCAAAGGTCTCATAATCAGTCATCCCAGCGCCTCTCAGAGATTTGAACAAAAACGGTAGAGAGTGGGAGAATTCCTGTCCAGACATCCCGTGCTTCCGGGCAGCTGAGGCAGGCTTGTCAGAGCGTTTTCGAACAGATTTTGTTAAAGAGACCGCATATCTATCTGCTTAGCCAATAGGCTGCTGCATGATGCACGAAGGCCGCTCTCAAGGGCTGCATTGCAGCATTGGGTTGGCGACTGGATAGCCGCAATGGGCCGTTGAAGTCGACGCATTCGTTCCCTTTGGAGGCGGCTTTCTGCACAGCCGCATGGCGGCTCCGAGCCCGGAATGGTCCGGTTGTCCGTCCTTTTGTCTCCGAAGTTCAGCGACAACGGGATCAAACTGACCTCGAATGCCATCCTGAATTAACAAGAGGCCCCGAAGGTCGAGTGGCACAATATCGCGCCGGGCAAACCCATGCAGAACGGCTTCGTTGAGAGCTTCAACGGTCGGATAAGGGACGAACTACTGAACGAGCACCTGTTCGACAGCCTGCGCCATGCCCGCAATCTGTTGGCGGCATGCCGCGACAAATTCAACCATCACCGCCCGCATGCCAGCCTCGCTGGTCAAACACCGGCGCAGTATGCTTACCGGTCAATGGAAGACCAAGACCTGAGCAGAGCCAACTCATAGACGCGGGCTCTCCGGGGAGTAGGTCAACACCCAGCGGAACTACAACTTCGCCCTCCTAACCCGTCGTGATTTCTTATGCTCTCTTTGCAGCGCCATGATTTGCAGTTGTTCGTGTCCGCTGAGAGGGCAAACCTCCTCGCCGACGTCGACGCTCGGCATTGAGCGACCATCTTTTGCGAATATTCTGAACATTTCATAGGTTCGGGGGTCGGCTTCATAGCGGACATAATCGCTTCTGTAAGATGGACGCTTCCTGATCGCAGTATCGAGATGCCAGATTCCACCCGATCGAAGGAGCGTTAATTTAGTAACATATGCCGACGTGCCCCCGCTGGTAAAGAGCGCCTTGAAATTGACTACGTTGGGAAGATCAAATCGTCGTTCAAGGTCAGATTCTACGAACTTTACCGCTTCTTTCAACCCTTCCCAGTCCCGAATTGTCGCCGCCGTAGCCTTGCCGGCGGCGGCCTCCAGCGCCGCGGCGAGGGTCTGTTTGTTGAATTCTTCGATCATAATTGCCATCTTAATTTAACCTCTGATGTTACCTTGCAGATAAGATGGCAACAACTTCGGGTATCCGGAAAAATAATATTCGGAGTTAGGTGGATTTGGAATTCTAAACGAGGACCTTCACTGGGAAATTATCTATGAGCCCTTCTTCGGTAAAGATAAGAGCCGACACCGTTTCTAAGTGATCAAACGGTCGATCATGCTCCTCCTGATCGTCACGCAATATGGAGCGTGGCTTTCATCGACGGCTACGATGTCGAAATGGCGGTAAAGGCGGTGGGCGATGGCCCGCGTTGTCTCGACGCTGGAGCCCCAAACTGGGGCGTCATCGCTTCTTTGATCGAGACCTGCAAATTGAACGGTGTCGATCTCCTTGCGAATCTCGCCGACACGCTCACAGCCATCGTCGCAGGCCACAAAGAAAGCCAGATCAACGACCTGCTGCCGTGGAATTACGTAAAATAGGTGGGATCAGCGCACCACTTACGTTTTTCAAATCGACTGAAGCAGATTTTTTCTCGTCGGTTTCCATCGGGAAGACTCCTTTACTGCAATCGAATGATACGGAGCAACGCCGTTTGATTTCGGCGCGCGCACCGGACCCTGATTTCACGCGGTCCTCCTCCGCATCAACGTGCGGTGGAGGCTATTTTTTTCAGCATGTCAAACGGAGAGACAGGAGCCTCATTCGGAAAAATTGAACCGACCATGAAGCTGAGGCGAATTGCCTGATCCGCAATCTCGTTAATTGATTTTCGTTGAAAATTGCAAAGGTCTTCAAGCTCGGAAATGCGCTGCTCTTTGAGCTTGATCTCTTCCGTTTGTAGCATCGAAGACGATAGAAGTACCGTCATGATATCTTCCATGCTGAATGTTTCATCCTCAATCGATTGCTCCAATGAACCGGGAGGCATGTAACCGATGCCACTGAGGCAGCGAACCTCAGCCAGTCGTTCCTTTGTAAGCTGTGCTGACAAATTGGCCACCAGCCTTTTTGCATCTGTGAACTCTTTCATAACCATCATCCCTCTTTCAGAAGATGTAGCTGAGTCGATTTGCGAAATGAACATTTTGCTTAATGAATGGTTAATATTTAGAAGGTGGTGCCAGACAAAGAGAAACGCGTGAACGTATGCTGCCGCCTCAAGCAACCCAACTCACGTCGGCTCTGGGACGATCATTCGCAAGCAGCATTACGTCTTAGGAACAGTGAAAACATTTCACTGAACGGCAATCGGTCGCAGCATATCATCGGTGTCAAGGTTGAGTGCGCTGCGCCAGATCGGGGTCTTGAACACATGACAGACCTGATTGCTGGCTATGTCTTTGCGGGTTTCGATCAGCAATCCTGCCCATTCGAGCGGCCGCAGAACGCAAGATGAGAACGCGGCCATCTCTCGCCACCCGGCGGTGTGCCAATCTTGTGGCTCACCGTAGAACGCTTCGAACAAGGCAACCTCGGTCGTGCCATGATCGGCCTCTACGTTAATCACGTTCATCCAGACGTCCCAATTTCCGACCGGGCGGGCGTCGAAGCGCGCATAGGAAGCGTGATCAATCTGGAACACATAGTATGGGATGAGCTCGGCAAACAGGCGGGCAGGGGCTTGTGCCAGATCTTTACCCCGCTTGGTCAGCTTAAATTCACCCTTGAAGTGACGTCCAAGGCGCAGCGAAATCAGCAGAAAGTGTAAAACTTCAAGCGGTGGAAACTCATATTCATTGATCACCTTGTTGTAGCGGAACATCTCTTCTGCGCTTTTTCCAGGCCACTCGAAATTCGCGACAGCCCAATGGACGAACACTCGCTTGACGGCCTTGGTTTTGGTCAGGCCGATTGATCCGTGCTCCTGCGCATATTGCAGGGTCAGGAGCGCGGCCCGAAGCAGGGGAGAATGCACAAGGTTGGGATTTTCGTCGGTGAGAGTTCGAAATTCGATCATACCAGTATGCTGCCATAGACCGCGCCACATTTCCATAATGTCCGCGCAGTACGTGCGCTGCATGCAGAATTTCCCGCCTGTGTTCAATCGTGGCCGGACAGCGTGCAATTGCTGTCTGGCCAGAGAACGGATCGATATATTTTTTCAGATCTGGTGTGGAAGCTTCGCTGGAAAGCGCATCTGAGATAATCTGCACGTTTTGTTCCATGTCTTAAATATTGGCCTAACCAACGCCCGACGAAACTTACCTTGGACAACGATGGTAAGAATTAGGTTGTGTCTTTTTATCGAAGCTCAAAACAGATCAGCGGTTTCCAAACTCTGCAAATTGTCCCGTTGAAGGAGATATATTTAAAAACTCTGATAAAAAAAACTGTAGGGAAAATTAAGGTATCATCGATAAAATAAACAAAAAAACAATATGTTGTACCGATTTCGTTTTGAAGCGACATGTTCGCGGTTTCAGGCGACAAGTCACCGCTTTGAAGCGACATCGCCCCGCTTTGAGGCGACATCCCATCGCTTTCAAGCGACATGTCTTCGGTTTCAAGCGACCACTGCCTTGCAAGCTATTGAAGTTGCTGATGGAAACAGCCCCCGAATCTCTTAGAATCAGGAAATATATTGAATCAGACGAAGGGGCCCGCGCACGGGCTGTAAAGTCAGATGTTTTTTGTTTGGCACCACACCGGCGGCAAAGCGTTTGCGGAGGCCGATTTTCAGACTTATTTCCTGATCAGAGAGCAAGGGAATGATCCTCCGGCTGGCCAACCCTCAACTCTTAGATCTTCAGTGATGGTCGTTGGATGAAGAGGAAAACGGGAGCATGATTGTAGCCACGCCCAACAAATCCGTGACACTTGCCTATCAAAAGCCGTTGGTCAAAATTGCGCGATGTGTGATGCAATGACAGAAGCGAACAAAAAATTTTCAAATTTTTGTTTTGCGATGACTGCAATGATCATCATCTTATTTTTGTGCGAGGCATGACGCGTCACGTATGTCGAGATCAGACGAACTTCTGAGGTGCACATCAGCGGTAAATCTGGTTTTGATGCGCCAACTGGCGGCCAAGCACAGACTGCCTCTCGGGGCCATTGCGAACGCCTGATCCCATTTTCGGGGCCGGGAGAGACGAGAGGAAGACTCGTTAAAACTGTGATCGATCACATCACTTCGAATGACAGGTTTTCTCTGGACGCAGAGAAGGCCCGTCAGCCACCTAATCTCTGGTAAGAACGTTTGAAAACACAGTTATTGCTGGTTGCCGCTGCGAAAATGTTGAGAAACCCGGGTGATTTCGTCAACCTGAATCCGTGTTGATTGCCATCAGCGCGCGACGGCCGTTTGCGGACTCACGCGCGTGCAGTAGCTTGATGAGCAGGGCCATGCGGGCGGCCGTGGATAGCTTGTCTGTTGACTGGAACAGGCAGGCTGCAAGATCAGCGCGGTAGTATCCGGATATGACGGGTTTTTCGTGCCGAGGGTGGATCGATCAACTCTCCTCGAGTGAAGGAAATAAATACACTTCCAGTCAGGCAACTTATGGCGCTCAGCAGGCAGCAGCCTGCTGAACATTTTCCAGAATTCTGTCTTTTTGATCAATTAATTCTTCTTCATGGCGTCGCGTAGTAAATCCCCGAACCCGCCCGTCGAGGAAGCATTCTTTGCGGGGGGGTCTGCGCGATCCATGTGTTTGATTTTTCTTTTTGGTTTTGTTTCAGGCACCTTCTGGGAAGGTGAAACACTTCTCTCTTTCTGAGCCGCCGGGTTGTCCTTGCGCATGGTCAACCCGATCCGTTTGCGCTTCGCATCCACCTCAGTGACCCGCACGCTGACAATATCTCCTGCCTTTACAATCTCGTGAGGGTCTTTCACGAAACGAACCGCGAGCTGGCTGACGTGGACGAGGCCATCCTGGTGCACCCCGATGTCCACGAACGCGCCGAAGGAGGCGACATTTGTCACGGTCCCCTGAAGCTGCATGCCGGATTTAAGGTCCGAGACCTCGTTCACGCCCTCGGTGAGGGTTGCGGTTTTGAAAGTGGGGCGCGGGTCGCGTCCGGGTTTTTCGAGCTCCTCGATAATATCCCGGACCGTGGGGAGGCCAAAGGTGTCGGTGACAAAGCTTGCGGCGTTCACACTCTTGAGTTTCTCCGGGTCGGATTGGATGGCCCGTAGATCCCGGCCGCAAGAGATGACGATTTTACGTGCCAGGGCGTAGGCTTCGGGGTGAACGCTGGAGGCGTCGAGGGGTTCTTTCCCGTCCCGGATGCGCAGGAAGCCGGCGCATTGCTCGAACGCCTTCGGGCCGAGACCCTTTACCTTCAACAGATCCTTGCGGGGTTTGAAGGGGCCATTGCCCCTCTTTTTTCTTCAAGAGTAGTCGGAAGGTGCGGTAGCAGCAATCGTTTCCATTCCATCAGTCAGGTCGTTCTGGTTGATTCAGTGCGCATTGCACCAGCGCTATTGGACTTAATTGCTGCTGAGTCGCTCGATCGATAGTTGTCCGTTGCGCTCCTATCGCTTAACTTCAATTTAGGCCTGTGTTGTTATTCCGATTACAGCGTCGAGCGCGGGAGTTTTCATGGCCGATTTCAATGACGATGCAGAGAGTAAGGTTGATCTTTTTTCCCCAGAGATCATAGATCTCGTATCGAATAAGCTTCTGGAGCTCCGGAAGCGTCTTCTCGATTTTACTCGTCGCAATCCGCTCATTCACATCAAGTTCCGCGCGACATCGACATCTGCCATCCGTGTGGTCGATGAACTGCCTGAAGTTCTTCGTTTCAAATTGACTGGAGGCTCGCAAATGCGGCTGGCGCCTCTGCCAGCGCTCGAAGAGGAATTGCCCGACGAAGGGATAGATAATTTTCTCGATGCCCTACATATCGCACGCGCCGAAGACGGGGAGTACCTCGCGGAGATAGAGAAGATCGACAGCTACGCCGACAACGCTGAAGAGAAAGAGCTCAAGTCCGAACGCGCCCTGAAAGACCGTCTGCGTTCCGACCTTGGCATGCCGCCGCGCCGAACTAAGGATGTCCTCTCTCTGATTGAACATGCAAAGCTGCATGGGATCTCGCCAAGCCATGTGCTGCCCGGGGCAGAGGACGCACACGATGATGGCAGGCATGATGATGACGACATTCAGACGCTTCTTCTCCCCGACAGGCTAAGCCGGTCGGCGAAGTCGATCCTTGAGAAGGGGCGCTCGTTTGAGCGAGAGACTGGGGTCAATGTCCTGCATGCTGCCTTCGGTCTCTTGGAGTGGAGAAATCCCGGCGAAAGGGAGAAATTCATCTCGCCAATGCTGCTGATGGAAATCCGTATCGAACGTAGGCAGTCGCCCCTCGGCGCTGAGTTCTTCATCCGAGGACTGGGCGAAGTCACCATCAACACAAATCTGGACGAGAAACTGAATTCTGAGCACGGCCTCGCGCTGCCTGAGTATCAGACCAGCGGTGAGAACGGTGGGATCGAAGCATATTTCCGAGCCGTCCAAGACGCACAGCCGCCCGGATGGGATTGGAAAGTAAGGCGTGAAGTTTGTTTCGGCATCTTCCCCTCCTCAAAAATCGCTATGTATCACGACTTGGACCCAGCCAAGCGACCGCTGGCTAAGAACGAGGTTGTCGCCCGAATGTTGGCTACCACGGGCTCGGGCGACGGCTCCTATGCCGAGACGTACGAAACCGATGACCCGGCCATTGCCAAGACAGTTCCGTACCTCGTCATGGACGCAGATGCCTCGCAGTATTCCGCACTCGTTGACGTTGCTGGCGGCACCAATCTCGCGATTGAGGGACCTCCAGGTTCTGGCAAGTCCCAGACAATTGTAAATCTGATTGCCGCGGCAATAGCGGACGGCAAGAAAGTACTCTTTGTCGCCGAGAAGCTCACGGCGCTCGACGTGGTGAAGAACCGTCTCGAGGCATCGGGTCTTGGCAACTTCATCCTCCCGCTCCAGGCGGGGCGTAGTACCTCCGAGATCGTTTACGAGAGTATCGAGAGTCGGCTGGAAATGGGGCGCGGCGATGCTCGTAGCCGCTACAACTTCGAGACGCGTCAAGGCGCCCTCGAGCGCCGCCGCGCCATCCTTCAAGGATATCTTGATGCACTGGGCTCGAACCTCGGCTCGACCGGCCTGACCGTTCACCAGGTCATCGGTCACGCGATCCGCACATCCGAGATCCGCGACGATCTTCCGCGCGAGATCCGCCGCATTCCAATCCCCCGGGTCGAAAGCCTTGGTGAAGCTGCGGTGGAGGCACTCGTCAGCGAAGCCGATGCGTTCGGTGCTCGGCTCGGACGGATCACCCGAATGCCTGCACTCTGGCGCGCTGCAACGAGGCCGATCACCAGCCGCGATACGGCTGAGGACATCGCCGCGACCGCAACCGAGATCGCTGAAGGAGTCGAGGAGTATCGTCATGCCCTATCCGGTTCTGCTCTCTCGCTGTTGATGCCGACCGCGATTTTCACAGCCGAAATCTCCACTATCAGCCAGCTCCTCGCGCTTATCGAGGCTCATGCAGACAGCATCGACCCGGACCTCATCGAAACCCTCGTTGCCGCGGGAGCTCTGCGGTCCGTGCGCGAGCTCTGCGGACAGATCGAAGAAAAACAGACAGTCATGGCACGCTTGGCACGCTCCCTGCGCGATGCGGAGGGGTGGAATATCGAGGCACGGCTTGGCGCAGCCCGCGACTTCGCCGTCGAGAACGGAAAGTCGATATCCCCTGAGCGGCACCGATCCAGGCTCGAGAAGCTTCGCGAGCGAATCTCATCAGGCGAGATCACCATCGCTGCCGCGCAACGCCTGCCATCCTCATGGACCGCTTCGGGCCGCAAACTGTCGGAGATCAAAGGGGACGCGAACCGTATTATCGTGCAGGACGACGCCGTTCTTAGCATTCGACGTGCCGATCCGTTGGGGAACGTTAAGGATGTCGCCGTCGAAATCGAAGGTCGGCTTTCTTCGCTTGCAGCAGAGATCGGCCGCATCCGGCAGGCCCTTCCGGACGCTGGCGGTAGTCATGACGCCAGCCAGATCAGGCGCGCGGGCGAGACCATCGAACAATCCGGTGTGATGCGTGTCTTCTCTGGCTCCTATAAGGCTGCCCGTAACACTTACACGAATATTCTTCGCGGCCGGGCGGGTGACAGTCGCCCCGACATGGCGCAGAGGATGAAGGATTACGCAGACTGGCTCGAGAGTCGCCGGGAGTTCGACGGCAGCGCCCGCTTCACCGAACGCTTCGGCTCGCTCTTCAAGGGTTTCAACACCGAGATGCCCGTCATACACGCGGTCGTCTCGTTTCACGGTCTCTGTGCGGAGATTTCCGGAAGCAGTGTCGATCTCAAGGCTTACCTCGAGACCGGCGACCTTGCTCAGATTATCGCCTTTGCGGAGATCATCGAAGTACCACGCCTGAGCCTTGTTGAAGTACAAGACCAGCTGGCCGAATTGAAGAAGCAGGCCGCGCACGAAGAAATGCTGATCGCCGAGGCAGAAGGCCACCTCCAGGTCTTCCGAGACCAGGACGAGATACCGCTCGACGAGATCCAGGAAATCGTTGCCCGCAAGGCGTCGGAGACGGCTCTGGCGGAGCGTATCGACGGCTCATCCGCAGCGGATATCATCGGTGAGCGGTTTGCTGGCGTCGATACGGCGACAGCGATGCTGACGGTAGAGTGCGAGATCGCCGAGGCATTCTCGGGCCTTGATGACCCAGCGCCAGCCATCGGCGCACTGCGCGTCGGCGCGTTGTCGGTCCTGCGTCCCGAATTCGAGGAATTCTCGAACCGGCGCCAGAAGATCGACCGGTCAATCGCGACGCTCGGCGAAGACCTTGGGCTCGAGGATCAGTTCTCCAACGCATCGGATTGCGCCGAACGCCTCGATACACTGCGTACCGCCGCGGCCGACCCCGACTCCCTGCTCGACCGGGCACAACTCAAACGCGCCGAAGACAGTTTGCGTGAACAGGGGTTCGGCGAGTTGATCGACTGGGCAATCGGCGAAGGTGACGACTTTGATCCATCCTGGCTCGGGCCAATTGTGCGCGCCATAATTGCAAAATCCATGGCTGATGCTGCCTATGCCCGCCACGGTGACGCGCTCCAAGCCTATGATGGCCAGGAGTTCGACCAGATCAGGGCAGAGATCGCGCAGAAGGATCGTGAGCTGATCGACATGTCCAAGCGCGTGATCGTCAACCAGCTGCTGGCCGACGCCCGACCGCCTGCCGGCAACAACATCGGCCGGAAGTCGGAATTCACCGAGATGAGCCTGATCTACAACGAGCTGCACAAGAAGAAGCGCCGCGTGGGTCTGCGCGATCTTACACAGCGATCGGGACGCGCGCTTCTCGAGCTCAAGCCTTGCTGGATGATGTCGCCACTGGCAGTGGCTCAATACCTGCATCGCGGCATGCAATTCGACCTTGTCGTCATCGACGAAGCCTCGCAGATGACCCCCGAAAATGCCGTGGGTGCGCTCAGCCGGGCAGGCCAGGCGGTGATTGTGGGGGACACCAAGCAATTGCCCCCGACGAGCTTCTTCCAGAAAGTGCTCGACGACAGCGACACGGATGAGGATTTGCGTGAGGACAGCGAAAGCATTCTCGACATGGCCAATGTGGCGTTCATGCCAGTGCGCCAGCTGCGCTGGCACTACCGCTCGCGGCACTCCGCGCTGATCCAGTTCTCGAACCAGTGGATGTACAAGGGTGAGTTGACGATCTTCCCCTCGGCCCAAGAGGATCACCCAGACCTCGGTGTCGAACTGATCGAGTTGCCCGGCGCCTACAAGGGCAGACGCAACGAGATCGAAGCGCGTGCCATCGTCCAGGCAGCGGTGCATCACATGGTGCACCGCCCAGAGCTCTCGCTTGGCATTTGTACGATGAACTCGGATCAGAAGGAACTGATCCTCGAGGAATTTGAGCGCGAGCGCGATCGCAATGCCAAGGTCCAGGCTTTCGTCGAGAAATGGGACGACGAGAACGACGCTCTCGAGGAGTTCTTCATCAAGAACCTCGAGACCATTCAGGGCGACGAGCGCGACGTGATGATGATATCGACGCTCTACGGTCCCGAAACACCCGGCGGCAAGGTGCTCCAGCGCTTCGGTCCGATCAACTCGGCCCATGGCCACCGCCGACTCAACGTGCTCTTCACACGCGCCAAACGGAAGATCGTGACCTTCACCTCGATGAAGCCGACCGACATCCTCGTTGACGACAACAAGAACCTTGGCGTCCGGATGTTCCGGGCGTGGTTGGAATATTCGAAGACCGGCCACATCCCCGACATGGCGGGCCCGCAAGGTGGGACCGAGAGCCCGTTCGAGGACTACGTGGCCGCCCAGATCGAGAGGTTGGGGTGCGAGGTGGTGCCCCAGGTTGGCGTGGCCGGATTCCGTATCGATCTCGGCATCCGACATCCCGACTGGCCCTATGGCTACATCCTTGGCGTTGAATGCGACGGGGCGGCTTATCACAGTTCAAAGTCGAGCCGCGACCGGGATCGTTTGCGCCAGGAGGTGCTCGCAGGTCTCGGCTGGCGCCTGCACCGCATCTGGTCGACGGACTGGTTCCGCAATCCCCGCAAGGAGATCGAGGTCATCAAGGAGGTGATCGCAGACGCCCTTGCCCGCGCCAAGGCACAGGGCGTTCGTCACACCGAAAAGCTCGATGCGTTGGCACTGCTCACCCGTATTGCCGAGACGACCGAGCCCGAGGCCCCGGCTGCTTCCGTCACTGTGGAGCCTGAAACAATTGCCCCAATCAGTTCCTCGGCACCGGCTCGCCCGCAGCGGTCCAGCCTGCCTATCGACCCACCACAGCAAAACGATCTCTTCACGATCGCCGAAGCGGTCACGGCGACTGAGCCGTCGGCCGCGCTCGGGTCGAAGGTCAAGATCGAGAACCTGAGCGATGGCAGCAAGAAACTTGCCTTCACGCTGGTCGAGGGCGAAAATGAACCCGACGCCGGCAAGATCGGGACTCACACTCCACTTGGCGAGGCGCTTCTCGACGCGCAGGTGGGCGACGTGGTCGAATACCAAGTCGGCTCGCATATCAAGGAAGTCCGAGTCCTCGAGATCCGGTGATCACCAGCGCCTCCTTCGTGAACTCGTCGATGATTTTGAGATTGCGATATAACCTTCAACAGATCCTTGCGGGCTTTGAAGGGGCCGTTGGCGTCGCGGTGTGTAACGATGGCTGCCCGGAACAGATCTGTTCCGGGCAGCTTCACTCAATAGTTGGGAACCAAAATCTGCAAATGTCGCAAATCTTGGTCGATCCGTGCGAGCGCATGGTTCGCGAGCGACAACCGCAGTTCTTCATGTATGGGTGCGGATCGTAAGAGCCTCGTGATCGCCTGTCGGCCAGCAAAGTAACCGCCTTGGTCTTCCACTTCGAGCTCAGGCTCAACACGACAGAACGGGGGAGCCGAGGCCCGGCTGAACGCTGCACTCGCATGCGAAAGCGTCACAAGCGCCTCAACAACATCGACGAGCGTTTCCTCTCGAAAAGCAGATTTTGCGCGGCGTTGCACAAGATTGCGTATTCCGGAGGATCCGGCCACCCATTCCGACAACATCCGGCCACCTGTTCCAGGGTATCCGGCCACCTGTGACGAGTTGCCGTGAGGCAGCGTGTTTTGGTTATCAGTCCTGAGGGGTTT
>Ga0306910_1000106_pt1 | contig 53290 bp, 52 predicted proteins | sample AntRauMFilla2698_FD_190438 | JGI IMG/M metagenome (GOLD analysis project Ga0306910, IMG submission 190438) | Saline lake microbial communities from Rauer Islands, Antarctica - Metagenome Filla 2 #698 (v2) (version 2) | ecosystem: Environmental > Aquatic > Non-marine Saline and Alkaline > Saline ... | reverse complement strand
CACTGATGGAGCAGCGCGGGTTCTTGTCGGAGCATTTCCGGACCTATCATCCCGGCGGCAAGCTCGGCGCCCAGCTGGCGCTTGTGCACCAGTTGATGCACGGGGCTGACGCGATGGCCGTGGTTGCTCCGGAAACGGACATGCAGGAAACCATGCTGAAGATGGGCGAAAAAGGCTTTGGCCTCGCGTGTGTGATCGAGGATGGCAAGCTGCTGGGCGTGATCTCCGACGGTGATTTGCGGCGCAACATCGAATTTCTCGGCACGCGCACTGCGGGAGAGGTGGCGACTAAATCCCCCAAGACGGTTCCGACCGATATGATGGCGGCGAAAGCGCTGGCCGTGATGAACGACAACAAGATAACCGTGCTTGTGGTGGTGGATGGCGATGGCGCCCCGGTGGGTCTGCTGCGGGTCAATGACTGTTTGCGCGCTGGAGTGGCCTGATGAAAACCGTGATCGTAATCCCCGCGCGCTACGCGTCGACCCGCTATCCTGGCAAACCATTGGTCACGCTGCGGGACCGGGACGGGAACGAGAAATCCCTGATCCAGCGCAGCTGGGAGGCCGCGATAGCAGTAAAAGGTGTCGCGGCGGTCTATGTCGCCACGGACGATGACCGGATCAAAGCGGCGGCGGAAGCCTTCGGGGCGCAGGTGATCATGACGTCGCAGAGCTGCGAGAACGGGACGGCACGCTGCGCAGAGGCCGCGACGAAAGGTGTGTTTGAGGCTGATCTTGTAGTCAACCTGCAAGGAGATGCGCCGCTCACGCCCGCTTGGTTTGTCGAGGATCTGATCGCCGCGATGGGTACGCGGCCCGAAGCGCCGGTGGCCACGCCCGTGGTGCAATGTGACGCGCAGACTTATGCGCATTTCCGCGCCGACCGTGCAGCGGGTCTGGTCGGGGGAACGACCGCAGTATTCGACCGTGCGCACCGCGCGCTCTATTTCAGCAAGGAAGTGCTGCCCTACATCTCGCCCGCGAAAGAGGCGGACGCGGCGGGCGAGGTGTTTCATCACGTGGGTCTCTATGCGTACCGCCCCGATGCCCTGGCGCAATACGCGGGCTGGCCCGAAGGCAGGCTCGAGCGGCACGAAGGACTGGAGCAACTGCGGTTTCTCGAGAACGGCATAGATATCTTATGTGTCGAAGTGGAGGGGCGGGGCCGCGTATTTTGGGAGCTGAACAATCCGGGCGATGTGGCCCGGATTGAATCAATCCTGAACGCTTGAGCTCTGGCCTGCATGCTCAGGCTTGTGGGAGACTGGTGTCGCGGCACGGCTCTCATGACATTCAGGCTGGGTTGAGGCGCCATATCTTACGTATAAGTAATATTATGTAATATATATCAGCGCTTTATTGCAGGTTTTTGAGGTTCAGCGGCATTGAGCCCTGTTTTGTGATTTTGCGAAACGAAGTTCCGTCCTGCGGTATTGGCAGGCCCGAAGTTTCCCCCTAGTCTACCCCGAGACAGAGTCGTGCGCCCTTGGAGGATAGGGAGCATGGCTTTAGGACTTGGGAGGGTCATGATGGAAAAAAAACGCTGGCTGGCCGGGATTCCGGAATGAGTGGTATGACTCCGGAAGCAGCGGTGGCCCACATTCTTGCCACCAATCCGACATTCGCCGTCGCGCCCACAGTCATCCGCGGCGTGACCTATCGCGCGTTCCAGAATGTGCCACCGACAGTACCCTCACTTATGGCAGCCGGGATTGCGCAGCACGATGACGGTGCCTCCGACTATCTGCTGTATGAGGGGGAGCGTTGGACCTTTGGCGCGTTTTGCGACGAGGTGCGCCGGGTTGCAAACGTCCTGCACAATGAGTTCGGCATAGGAAAAGGTGACCGTGTGGCGATCGCCATGCGCAACTATCCTGAACTGATGGCGCTGGTACTGGCGATTTCCTCAACCGGCGCAACTGTCGTATTCGTTAACGCGTGGTGGACGACCGAAGAGCTGGACTACGCCCTGCGCGACAGTGGAGCGACCCTCGTGTTCGCGGATGGGCCGCGGATCGAGCGCCTCATACCGCTGGTTGCGGACCTGTCCCTGACGGTCGTAGGTGTCCGTGACGGCGAGGGAATGACCGATCACTCCTACACCGCGCTTCAAATCACGGCTGCCGACACGCCGCTGGATGTCGCGATCGATACGGATGATGATTTCGCGGTCATGTACTCATCGGGCACGACGGGCCATCCAAAAGGCGTCGTCCAGACGCACCGCAGTGCGGTGAGCGCGGTGTTCAGCTGGCTGATGCAGGCGGTTGTGGCTCCTCTGGTGACGCCGCCCGCGCCGGATGCTCCTGCCCCGTTGCGGCCCTCTGCGCTGGTCGTAACCCCGCTGTTTCACGTCACCGCGACGCATCCACTGTTTTTGCTCAGCCTCGTTGCGGGCGCGCGGATCACGCTCATGCGCAAGTGGGATGCCGCCGAGGCCATGCGCCTGATCAAGGCCGAAAATGTCACACGCTTTCTTGGGGTGCCTACGCAATCGGCCGAGCTGATGCACGCGGCTCAGGCTGCGGGCGAGACACTCGATACGCTCGATTACCTTGGGTCCGGCGGGGCGAAGCGGCCCGGCTCGCAGGTGGCGCAGCTGGCCAAAACATTCCCCAATGCCGGCATTGCGACAGGCTGGGGGATGACGGAAACGAACGCGCTGGGGATCGGGATGATCGGGGAGGATTACGTGAAGCGCCCCGAGAGTGCGTGCAAGCTGCACCCACCAGTGCAGGAATTGCGCCTTCTCGATGATGCCGGAAATGATGTCGCTTTAGGTGAGCTTGGCGAGATCACCCTGAAAAGCCCGGCCAACATGCGCTGTTATCTCAACAAGCCGGAGGCGACCGCCGAGACGATGCGGGACGGTTGGCTGCGCACCGGGGATCTGGCAGTGATGGACGCCGAAGGATACATCACCATTCTGGACCGCAAAAAGAATATCATCATCCGCGGCGGCGAAAATATCGCTTGTCTGGATGTGGAGGGCGCGCTGCACCGGCTGCCGGACGTGATCGAGGCCTGCGCGTTTTCTGTCCCGGATGAGCGGCTGGGGGAGACTGTGGGTGCTTGTGTCCAGCTACGATCAGGTGCGACACTGAGCCGAGAGCAGATGGCGCAGGCCCTAGAGGGCCATATAGCCAAATTCAAAACACCGACGCATTTGTGGACGCAAACCGCACCTTTGTTGCGCGGTGCGACCGATAAAATTGACCGGCGCGGCATTCGTGCGGCCTGTCTGAAGATATAAAAAGGATACGACATGACACCAACGACTGAGGATATCGGCGACTATATCGCCACCGCAGGAAAAGCAGCGTGGGACGTCCCTGATCTTGATTCGGGGACGCCATTGCGTGAGATCAAAACGGTCGGCATCATCGGAGCTGGTACGATGGGCGGCGGGATCGCGATGAATTTCGCCACCGCCGGCTATGATGTGAAGATCGTCGAGACGACGCAGGAAGCGCTGGACCGCGGCCTCAAGGTCGTGCGCGGGAACTACCAGCGCTCCGCCGACAAGGGCCGCTTTCCGCAAGAAGAAGTCGAGGCGCGGATGGACCGTTTTGACGGCCGTCTCGAGCTCGCGGATCTGGCGGAATGTGATCTGGTGATCGAGGCGGTCTTCGAGGATATGGAGCTCAAGCGCAAAATCTTCACCGAGCTTGACCGCGTGATGAAAAAAGGCGCGATACTGGCGACGAACACCTCCGCGCTCGATATCGACGAGATCGCGGCGATGACCCGTCGGCCCGAAGACGTGATCGGCCTGCACTTCTTTTCACCCGCGAACGTGATGAAGCTGCTGGAGATCGTGCGCGCGGCGCATACCGCCGATGATGTGGTCGCGACCTCGATGGATCTGGCCAAGAAGATCAACAAGATTGCGGCACTCGTGGGCGTCTGCCCCGGATTTGTGGGCAACCGCATCCTCTTCGCGCGTCAGATTCAGGCCAACAAGCTACTGGCGCACGGCTTGATGCCATGGGATGTGGACGCAGCGCTCAACGCGTTCGGGTTCAAGATGGGGCCGTTCCAGATGAGCGATCTGGCGGGCCTCGATATCGGCTGGTCCAAGGGCGCCAAGACCGAGAACCCGATCCGCGACATGCTGTGCGAGATGGACCGGCGCGGGCAAAAGACCCAAGCGGGCTTTTATGACTACGACGAGAACCGCAATCCTGTCCCCTCCAAGATCACGGCGGGCATCATCAAGAATGTCACTGGTGCGGAACCGTCGAGCATGAGCCAGGAAGAGATCATCGAGATCTGCATTTATCCGATGATCAACGAAGCGGTGAAAATTCTCGAAGAGAACAAGGCGCAGCGTCCGTCAGATATCGATGTGGTCTGGCTCAACGGATATGGCTGGCCCGCCGACAAGGGCGGACCGATGTTTTACGGTGATATGGTCGGGGCGCAGGCGGTGCTTGACCGGATGGAGAGCCTGGGTGCTGAAGATCCCGCTTTTGCCCCAGCCGAAACTCTGCGCAAACTTGCCTCAACGGGTGGGAAATTTACCGATATCGATACCGGAGGGCTGAAAGTATGAGCTATGAATTCATCACGACCGAGAAGAAGGGTCACATCCTTGTCGTGACCATGAACCGGCCCGACGTCTATAATGCGGTGCACATCGACATGCACAACGAGATGGCCGCTTGCTGGGACGAATTTGGAGCTGATCGCGATCTATGGGTCGCGGTGCTGACGGGCGCGGGCGACAAGGCCTTTTGCGCGGGCAATGATCTCAAGGCCACAGCCGCTGGTGGAGCGCGCGCGACGATGACGCCCACGGGTTTCGCGGGCCTGTCCTCGCGCTTCGATCTGGAAAAGCCGATCATCGCGGCAGTCAATGGCTTTGCCATGGGCGGCGGGTTCGAGACGGCGCTGTCGTGCGATATCATCCTCGCCTCCGAAAACGCGAAGTTTGCGCTGCCTGAAGTCAAGGTCGGATTCTTTGCCGCAGCGTCCGGTGTGCAGCGGTTGTCACGCTACATCGGTCGTTTGGCGGCGCAGGAAATGATGTTCACAGGCCGCACAATTCTGGCGGATGAGGCGCTCGCCATGGGCTGTGTGAATGCGGTCTACCCGCATGCGGAGCTGATGGAGAGGGCGATGGAGAAGGCCGAGCAACTGTGCAGCGTCTCGCCGTCTGCGGTCAAGGCGACCAAGCGGGTGCTCAACGATATGTATGCCCGTGACGGAATGCAGGAGAGCATCGCCTATTCCCGCGAGGTCATCGCTGACCTGTCAAAAACCGAGGATTTCAAAGAAGGCGTGAATGCCTTTGTCGAAAAACGCAAACCCGAGTGGGTCAATAAGTAACATGACCGTTTGGGTCATCGAACAATATCACCTTAGGGTGAACACATTAGAAGAGGGAGACATTTGATGTCCGATACACCGATGGAAATGAACAATCTCGGCATGTCCGAGAAAAACAAGCCGCTGCTGGCTGCTGTGATCAAGCACATCCGCGAGAACGTGGATCCGATCACCGAAGAGTATTACCGCTTGGGCGAAGGTCGTGCCGATCGCTGGAGCCATGCGCCGGGCCAACTCGAACTGCTGGAGACTGCAAAGCAGAAGGCGCGTGATGCGGGTTTGTGGAACTTCTTCCTACCCAACGCGGAGACTGGCGAGGGTCTGAGCAACCTCGATTATGCCTATATCGCCGCCGAGCTGGGCAAGAGCCCACTGGCCTCCGAGAGCCTCAACTGCTCCGCGCCTGACACGGGCAACATGGAAGTGCTGGAGCGGATCGGCACCAAAGAGCAGAAAGAGACGTGGCTGAAGCCGCTGCTGGCGGGCAAAATCCGCTCCGCTTTCGCCATGACTGAGCCAGATATGGCCTCCTCGGATGCCAAGAATATCTCGACTTCGGCAGTTCTGGAGAACGGTGAATGGGTGATCAACGGGGAGAAATATTACATCTCCGGCGCAGGCGATCCACGCTGCAAGATCATGATCACGATGGTCAAGACCTCCCCAGAAGCGGAGGCGTTCCGCCAGCAGTCGCAAATTCTTGTGCCCATCGACACACCCGGTGTCGAGATTGTGGGGCCGATGCATGTGTTCGGCCACGACGATGCGCCCCACGGGCATATGCACATCAAGTTTACCAATGTCCGTGTACCGGAAGAGAATATCCTCTGGGGCGAAGGCCGCGGGTTTGAAATCTCCCAGGTTCGCCTTGGCCCTGGCCGTATTCACCACTGCATGCGCTCCATCGGTGCGGCAGAAAAAGCGCTGGATCTGATGATCGAACGCGGTCTGTCGCGGGAAGCCTTCGGCAAGAAGATCATTGATCTGGGCAAGAACATGGAGACGATCTCCCGCGCCAAGATCGAGATCGAGGCGATGCGCCTGATGGTGCTTAAGGCTGCCAAGGCGATGGATACGCTGGGCAACAAAGAGGCGCGTATCTGGGTCAGCATGATCAAGGCGATGGTGCCGGAGAAAGTCTGCAACATCATCGATGAGGCGATGCAGGTGCACGGCGCCACGGGCATTTCGCAATGGTCGCCGCTGTCTCACATGTACACGTCACAGCGTACGCTGCGCTATGCAGACGGTCCTGACGAGGTGCATCACCACGTGATCGCGCGGGCGGAGGTGAGGGACTATCAGGCCTCCAACTCCCGAACCGACCGTGCACGTAGTGAAATCGCGACAGGACGCGAACGGAGCGGTGTATGAGCACGCTGTTTGACCTGACCGGCAAAGTGGCGCTGCTCACTGGCGCATCCAAGGGTATGGGGCTGGCGATGGCGACAGCACTGGCGGAGCATGGCGCAACTGTCGTCATCTCCGCGCGCAAGCAGGACCAGCTGGACGAAGCAGCCAAGGGCATCAACGCCCTTGGCAAAGGCCGGGCTCATGCGGTCGCCTGTAATGTGGGGTATAAGGAGCAGCTGCAAGCGCTGGTCGATAAAACCCATGAGCTGGCAGGCCCGATTGATTGCGTGATCGGCAATGCCGGTGTGAACCCCTACTACGGCAAGACCAGCCAAATCCCAGACGATGCCTATACCAAGACTATGGATGCGAATGTGCGCTCCAATCTCTGGCTTGCCCAGATGGTCGCCCCCGATATGGTCGCGAAGGGCGTAGGCTCCATGGCGTTCACCTCCTCGATCGGGGCGTTCAAGCCCTCGGTGATGCTCGGGACCTATGGCATGTCTAAGCTGGCGTTGATCGGGCTGGTGCGCAATCTCGCCGCCGAGTTCGGACCGGACGGGCTGCGGTTCAACGCAATATGCCCCGGTCTGGTCAAAACCGAGTTTGCCCGAGAACTGTGGGACAATCCAGAAGTTGCCCAGCGGATTGAAAACGACATTCCCCTGCGCCGTTTGGGCGAGCCCGAAGATTTCGCAGGGCTGGCAGTATTTCTCGCCTCGGATGCATCGAAGTATATGACCGGGCAGGCGCTAACCGTCTGCGGCGGCTCGAATATGTGGACCTGAAGGATGGAACTCAAGGATAAGATCATCGTCGTGACGGGCGCTGCTTCTGGCATCGGGCGGGCCATGTGCCAGCGCTTTGCCGAAGAAGGTGCCAAGCATATCGCCTGCGTCGACCGGGATATGGCAGGGGCGGAGGAGACCGCAAAGATGATGGGTGGCACAGCCTATCATGTGGATGTGTCGGTCAAGGACCAGATTACCGGTATGATCGACACGGTCGAGGCGCAGTTGGGGCCGATCGATCTGTTCTGCTCAAACGCGGGCATTTCGGTGCCCGGTGGCGTTGAGGTCGAGGATGATGCATGGCAGCGGATCTGGGAAATCAATGTGATGTCCCACGTTTGGGCGGCGCGCCATCTGGTGCCGCTGATGACAGCGCGCGGGGGCGGCTATCTGCTGAACACTGCATCCGCCGCGGGCCTGCTCAACCAGATCGGCAGCGCACCCTACGGCGTGACGAAACATGCCGCCGTCGGTCTCGCCGAATGGCTCGCGCTGAGTTATGGCGATCAGGGCATCAAGGTATCGGTGCTCTGCCCACAAGCGGTGCGAACCGAAATGACTCGAGGTCATGAGGACCATGTAGCAGCCATCGACGGTATGATGGAGCCTGGCCCGGTGGCGGAAGCCTGCGTACAGACCATCCGTGCAGAGACGTTCCTCGTGCTGCCGCACAAGGAGGTCGAGACCTACATGCGCAACAAGACCGACAATTATGACCGCTGGATCGGAGGCATGCGCAAGCTGAACCGCCGTTTCGGCAGCTTTGACAGTTAGGACCAGACTATGATCGGCTATACAACCATCGGCGTGAGCGACATGGAGCGCGCAAAGAAATTTTACTGTGATCTCTTCGCAGACAAAGGCGCGAAAGTGGTGATCGATGCGGGGCGAATCGCTTTTATCGGCGCCAAGCGCGGGGAACCCATGCTGGCCGTTTGCACGCCCTACGACGGCGAAGCCTGCAGCCCCGGCAACGGCGTGATGATCGCGTTTCCAATCGAGGAAAAGCAGGAAGCGGACCGCCTGCACGCTCGCGCGCTAGAGCTCGGAGGCACCTGCGACGGCCCTCCGGGTCAGCGGATTCCGGACCAGTTTTATGGCTCCTACGTGCGCGACCCAGACTGAAACAAGCTCTGTTTCTTCATGTTTGGATGAACCCAGCCGAATGCATCTGAAGCATCTGCGGGATTGAGTTTGCAGGAAAAGTGAACAGTAGGCTGCCTGAGAGGGCAGCCTATTTTTTCTTAAGGGGGCGCACGAGGCCTTCTTGGGCAACCGAAGCGACGAGTGTGCCATCTGCACTGTAGATCGCACCTCGGTTAAAGCCCCGCGCCTTGCCGGTCCACGGTGCGTCAAGATCGTAGAGGTGCCAATCGTTGAACTGGATCGGGCCATGAAACCACATGGCGTGATCGAGGCTGGCACTCATGACATTGCCCTGAAACCACGTGAGGCCGTGCGGGCGCAGCGACGAGCCGAGCAGGTTCATGTCAGAGGCATAGGCAAGAAGACAGTGCTGCATCTGCGGCCCCTGCCCCTTCGCGGCCTCCATTCGAAACCACAGGTGATTACGGTCACTAGCTTTCTCAGGCGTAAAGAAATCGCGGGGAGCAACCTCGCGCAGTTCGATGGGGCGCTCGCGCAGAAAATCGTCACGGTATTTTTCTGGAATATTGGCCACATGCGCCTCGCGCAATTCGTCGCGGTTGGGCCACTCCTCGGGTGATCCGACCTCCGGCATTTTATGCTGATAGTTCCAACCTTCCTCGTCCACGTGAAACGATGCGGAGAGGTTGAAGATCTGTTTTCCATGCTGGATCGCCACCACACGGCGGGTCGTGAAGCTGCCCCCGTCGCGCGCGCGGTCGACCTGATAGATAACGGGGATTTTTGGATCCCCCGGCCTAATGAAATAGGCATGCAGCGAATGGCACAGCCGGTCCGGCACGGTGCGGTAAGCTGCCATGAGCGCCTGTGCAATGACGTGGCCCCCGAAGATGCGGGTCGTCGTCTCGCCGCCCGATCCGACCCCGCGAAACAGGTCGACCTCAAGTTGCTCGATGTCGAGAAGCTCCAGCAGTTGATCAGCGGCAGTGCTCATGTCGGGGCTCTCAGGTTGTGGCCCGTGCATCCGCATAGGCGATGAAGAAATCGAAGCTGTCGGGGTTAGCCATGCTGTCACGGTTCACCACAGTCGCCGAGTCCCCTCCCAACAACAGCTTTTTCACTGGAACCTCAAGCTTTTTACCCGAAAGAGTGCGCGGAATCTGCGCCACTTCAACGATTTCGTTTGGAATGAAACGGGCGGAAACACCGGTACGAATGGCGCCGTTGATCTTTTCTTTCAGGGTGTCATCGAATGAAACGCCAGGTGCAGGCACCACGAACAGTGGCATGAAGCTGTCGCGGCCGAGAAATTCGAGGTCAACTACGAGACTGTCGAGAACCTCGTCGAGCCCTTCGACAGCCTGATAGATCTCGGCCGAACCGAGCCGCAGGCCCTTGCGGTTAATCGTGGCGTCCGATCGGCCATAGATGACGGATGCGCCGTTTCCGTCGATACTGATCCAGTCGCCGTGGCGCCAGACGCCGGGGTATGTGTCGTAATAGCTCTCGATCAGCCGCGTGCCGTCGTCATCCCCCCAGAAAAACAGCGGCATCGACGGCAGCGGCTGGGTACAGACAAGCTCGCCTACCTCGCCGATGATTTCGTTACCGTGCGGATCAAAGGCGCGCACGGCGTTGCCCAACGCGCGGCACTGCATCTCGCCTGCCCGCACAGGCATTCCCGGATGGCCCAGCACAAACGCGCCCGCAAGATCGGTGCCGCCCGAGATCGGCGCGAGCCAGACATCAGCCTTCACATCACGGTATATCCAATCATAGGCGTCCGAACTGAGCGGTGAGCCAGTAGAGCCCAAAGAGCGCAAATGGGTGAGATCGACTGCCTCGCGCGGCGTGACGCCCGCCTTGAGGCAGCTGGAAAAAAACGCGGCCCCCGCCCCGAAGTACGTCAGCTTTTCATCCGCGACAAAGCGCCAGAGCGCCAGCATGTCCGGGTGGTTGGGCGCGCCATCATAAAGACACACGGTAGAACCCTGCCCCAGCGCCATCCATTGCGCGTTCCACATGATCCAGCCGGATGAAGTCAGCCAGCAAAAGCGATCCTCGCGCGTCAGATCATGGTGCAGCGACTGCTTGGCCGCCTCGAGCACGATCCCACCGTGGCCATGCACGATGGGTTTCGGATTGCCCGTGGTGCCAGACGAATAAACGATCCACAACGGCTGATCGAACGGGACCTGCACCGGCTCGAAGGGCACAACCGCGTGCAGGAGGCTCTCCCATGCAACGTGACCCTCGGGCAGATCACCAACCACAGGCAGGGTCACAAATTGGGCCACGTCAGGCAGTTGCGCTGCAATCTGCGCCAGAACGGAACTCCGGTCGACCGTCTTACCGGCATGGACATAGCCATCTTGCGCAATGAGAACCTTGGGCGCAATCTGCGTGAAGCGATCGAGGATGGCCACATGCCCCATATCTGGCGCGCATAAGGACCACGCAGCCCCGATGCTGGCCGTCGCGAGGAAGGCGATCAGAGCTGCTTCGGTATTCGGCAGCACGGCGACGACCCGGTCCCCCTGCCCCACGCCCATCCCCTTTAGGTGGTGGGCAACCGAGGCGACCTGCGCCCGAAGCTCGCCCCAAGACAGCTCTTTTCGCCCGGACGTCTCAGACATGCTGATGAGCGCGGGATGATCTTCGCGGCCCTCGGTGTGGCGCAAGACATTATCCGCGTAATTGAGCATCGCACCCGGGCACCACTGTGCACCCGGCATGGTGCGGCTCCCGAGGATTTGCCTATAGGGGACGCTCGCCCGGATATCGAAGAAGTCCCAGATGGCGGCCCAGAACGCATCCAGATCGGTCACGCTCCAATCCCACATCGCATTATAATCGGTGAAGGTTAGACCGCGCTTTTCATACAAGAACCGCTCAAAAGCGGCCATGGTCGACGCGTCCGCACGCTCGGGCGAAGGGGACCACAGAACGGCGCTCATAGCAGCGCCCCGTGGATGAGCGCCTTGAGTTGCGGGCGCGCGGGATAGGCACTGCTCGGGATCAGCTGGGTGAAGAATATCACCGAAAGATCCTGTGCAGAATCGATCCAGAATGCCGTGGAAGCCATGCCGCCCCAGCTGAAATCGCCGATGCTTCCCGGCGCGCGGGCGCGACCCGGGTCGAGAAGGACGGCACCGCCGAGACCAAAGCCCATCCCTTCCATCGGTTGCTCGGCAAAACTGCGCGGTCCCATGGAGGCGATATCGCCCCCCAGATGGTTCCGCATCATGAAACCGAGCGTCTTGGGGCCAATCAGGCCCGCACCGCCGGTGCGCATCATCTCGGTGAATTTAAGGTAATCATCGATCGTCCCGACCAGACCGCCCCCGCCCGACTGGATCCCGCTTTTGAAAAACGGCGATGCGTCTGATCCGTCTACCTGCCGCAGGCTGTCCGCGCCGTGATCCACCTTACCGACCGAAAATGCATCTCCCTCCAAAGGGCTATAACAGGCGGCAAAGCGTTCCTTGGCCGCTGCGGAAACGGTGAACCTGGTCTCCTCCATCCCAAGCGGTCCGAAAATCTCTTCTATTAAAAACTGCTCGAGCGTCTTGCCGGTGATCACCTCTATCACCCGACCCAGCACATCAATCGCGACGGAATATTCCCACCGCGCGCCTGGTGCAAAGGCAAGTGGCAGCGCCGCAGTGCGCGCACAGGTCTGCGCTAATGTCTCGTGGCTGCCGTGAAAGCTCACCCGTTTCTCAGCCATCTCGGCGCCCAGCACCCCGGGATTAAACGGATAGCTGAGGCCGGAGGTATGGGTCAAAAGTTGGTGCAGCGTCGGCGTGGCACAGGGAGTAACCTGATCAATCGCGGTGGCCCCGTCGATCAGGCAGTGCATATCTGCAAATTCAGGGATGAAGTCCGAGACAGGCGCATCGAGGTGGGTCAATCCGCGCTCGACCAGCATCATCAGGGCGACGGACGTCACGGGCTTGGTCATGGAGTAGATCCGCGCCACCGTATCGCGCTGCCACGGCAGATTACGGGCGACATCCCGCAATCCGCAATCGTGGTAGTAAACCTCCCGCCCCTGATGTGCGACGAGCACAGACGCTCCGGCCAATTTGCGATCATCGATATAGGATTGCATCCAATCCGCAATGCGATTCAACCGTGCGGTATCAAACGCAGCCATCAGACCTCCAGCCATTCCTTGCGCACGTCATCACGGGCCTTCAATTCCTTTGGCGTGCCCTCGAATACAACCTGACCGTGGCCCATCACATAGACCCGGTCAGCGATGTCCATCGCGATGGAGAGCTTTTGCTCGACCAGCAGGGTCGAGATGCCCTTCTCCGCAATAGCCTTCAGCACTTCGGCAACCTTTTGTACCATCTGCGGGCTGAGGCCCTCGGTCGGCTCGTCGATCATCACGAAATCAGGATCGCCCATCAAGGTACGGCACATGGTCAGCATCTGCTGCTCGCCGCCCGACAGCACGGAGGCTTCAACGTCCGCACGCCGGTCGAGGTTTTCGAACATCTCGAACATCATCTGCATTGACCAGCGCCCGGCGCCATCCTTCTGGCCAGGTTTGAGTCCCAGCGTAAGGTTCTGCCGTGTGGTCAACCCCGGGAAGATATCGCGGTTCTCGGGCACGTATCCGATGCCTAAATTCGCGACCTCGTAAGCCTTCTTGCCCGCGATCTCCTGCCCGCGAAACTTGACGGATCCGTGGGGGACGACCTCGCCCATAATTGCCTTGCAGGTTGTAGAACGGCCAACACCGTTACGCCCCAAAAGGGCAACGATCTCGCCCTCCTGCACATTGAGGGTCACACCCTGAAGGATGTGGGATTTGCCGTAATAGGCGTGCATGTCGGTGACTTCGATCAATGTTCTGCCTCCAGTGCAGCGCCCAGATAGGCTTCTTGTACCTTGCGGTCCGCGCGTACGTCCTCCGGTTTTCCGGTCGCGAGGATTTCGCCGTAAACCAGAACGCTGATCCGGTCGGCGAGCCCGAACACCACGCCCATGTCATGCTCGACCATGATGAGGGTCTTGCCCTCTGTCACGCGCATTATGAGATCCATGATGTAATCTGTCTCGGTGTTGGACATGCCTGCCGTGGGCTCATCCAGCATGATGACATTCGCACCGCCCGCGATGGTGATCCCGATTTCGAGCGCGCGTTGCTCGGCGTAGCTGAGCGTCCCGGCAGGCAGATTACGGCGCCCCAGCAGATTGATCTGATCTAGGATTTCGTCGGCTCCTTCCGTCAATGCGCTTGAACGGTTCACCAAATTCCAGAAGCTGTATTTATAGCCCTGCGCCCACAAAAGCGCGCAGCGGACATTTTCGAACACTGTCATGGCCGGAAAAATATTGGTGATCTGGAAAGAACGGCTCAGACCTTTGCGGTTGATCTGGTAGGGTTCCAGGCCGGCAAGATCTTCACCATGCAACTTGACTGTGCCCGCCGTGGGCGCGAACCGCGCGGTAATCAGATTGAACAGCGTCGATTTGCCGGCCCCGTTCGGGCCGATGATCGCGTGCCGCTCTGCCTTGCCGATCGACAGGTCGATGCCACGAATGATCTCGGCCTTTCCAAAGCTCTTCTTGAGGCCGGTCAACTCCAGCGCGGGTACACTCATGATGCCGCTCCTCTTGTATTCGCTTCGTTCCAGGCTTCCTTGAGACTTGGCGCTGTGGCACGGGCAATCCCCAGACCCACTGCCGCGATTGCGGCTGCGACAAGCCAGGGCAGGACGGTATGACTGTCGAAGGTGGTCCAGAAGAGGGTCATTTCATGATCTCCCGTCGCGGCGTGCCGGTAGTGGAACGTCATCTCGACCAAAGCGCAAACCGCAAGGATCCCGATGGCCGCCGGCACCAATGTCTTGACATAGGGTATGATCAGCAACTTTGATTTGCCCAGCTTGAAGGCCGGCACGTGCATCATGATCAGTCCAGCGAGACCACCCGGGAAGAACATGACCGTCGCCAAAAACAACGAGCCTGCGTAGAAAGCCCAGAGCTCTGTCTGCAGGCTGAGCACGGTTTGGACGAGGGTAAACACCACCGCCCCGATGATCGGGCCAAAGAAAAAGCCCACGCCGCCGAGGAAGGTCACAAGCAGGATCACGCCGGAGGAGGCAGTATTGAGGTTCTCTTCCGTCAGGATCTCGTAGTTGATAGCGAACAAACCGCCGGAGACACCGGCGAAGAACCCGGATGCAACGAAGCTATAAAAGCGCACCCAGCGGGCGGAGTAGCCCAAGAATTCGGCCCGCTCTGGATTGTCGCGCACTGCGTTGGCCATTCGTCCGACGGGCGTGCGGCTCCAAAGGAACATCAAGGCGGCAGAGATGATCGTCCACACCGCGATGAGGTAATACACGTTGATCTGTTGCAGGAACTCGTTTCCAAAAAACGGCAGCGCATCGGTCCGGTTGCCCGAGACGCCGCCCTCGCCTCCGAAAAACGCGACGATGATGACGGAGGATGCCGCGATCAGCTCCCCCACACCGAGCGAGATCATCGCAAAAACGGTGCCCGCGCTTCGGGTGGAGAAGGAACCGACGATCATCGCCAGCCCCATGCCGAACAGACCACCGAAAAACGGCAAGATTACAAGCGGAATGCTGGAGAAGAAATCCGATGTATTCATGATGTGCATACAGGCAAAGCCGCCCACACCGGCATAGACCGCATGACCAAAGCTTAGCATCCCGCCTTGTCCCAACAGCATGTTGTAGGCCAGCGCAAAAACGATGGTGATCATCATCTGGTTCATGATCGTGATCGTGGAATTGTTGGTGAACACGGCCGGCAGCAGCAGCAGCACCAGCGAGGCGATGATCCACGGCGCCAAGTTGAACAGCATCAGACGAAACTGCATCCGCTCGGAAGGCTTGGACGGATCAGTAGTGATCTGCTCCTCCGGACGCGCGCCTCTGGGCATATCGGTGTTGGGATCGAAATTGCTCATGAGCTGCGCTTTCCGAAAAGTCCTGCGGGGCGGAAGATCAGGATCAGTACCATCAGGATATAGGGGAGAATGTCGGCGATCTGCGGACTGGTCAGGCTCCAGAAATCCCGGAACAGGCTTTCGTCCAGGTTTTCCGGCGTAGCGATTCCGAGACCGTTGAGAATATTGGACATCTCAATGTTATAAGCTTTGGCGAATGTGGTCATCCAGCCGATGAGCAAGGATGCGAACAAAGCACCCCACAGGGAGCCAAGCCCCCCGATCACGATCGTCACGAAAACGATGGAACCGAGGACGAAGGCCATGCCCGGAAAGGTGCCCAGCACCGGCCCCGCAATCACACCAGCCACACCGGCCAAGGCCGTGCCAACGCCAAACACCCCCATGAAGATCAGCGGCACGTTATGGCCCAAGGCTTCGACCGTGCGCGGATAGCTGAGGGCAGCCTGAATGATCATGCCCACGCGTGTTTTCGTCAACACGTAGAGCAGTCCGATGAAGATACCGACGGAGATGAAGATCATAAATATCTTATAGGCGGGGATCGAATTGCCGGAGATGGCGAAAGCTGTAAAATTCAGAACATCTGGTACGGAATAAGCCATCTGGTTTTTTCCCCAGACGAACTGCACCAGCTCCTCGATCAGAAGGGCCAGACCGAACGTGAAGATCAGCTCGGGAACATGACCGTATTGATGCACCCGCCGCAGTCCATAGCGCTCGACCGCGGCACCGGCGAGGCCCACGATAAGCGGCGCAACCAACAGCCCCATCCAGAACCCAAGCGCCAAACTGATGGAATAGGCAAAGTAGGCGCCAAGCATATAGAAGCTGGCGTGGGCAAAATTCAGGACGCCCATCATCGAAAAAATAAGGGTCAGGCCAGCGGACAACATAAACAAGAGCAGTCCTGTCACGAGCCCGTCGATCAAATTGACGAGAATAAGGTCCATTGGCCCCTCCAGCAGAATGATGGTGAATATAAGCAACGCCTGCCCTCCGTCACCGGAGGGCAGGCTGAATCTGTAGCGCTTTTACGGGCGCTGCATCTCGCAGGTCGTCGGCGCATCGGCCGATGCCATTTCGACGGTCTGTTCCGAAACGACACCAAAGGTGGAGCCGTCGAACGGGAAGGTCACGCCTTCGTCCGTGTGGTTCAGAATGTTGATGTTCTGGATTGCCTGATGGTCTTCGGCACGCATCATCACTTTGGAACCCCAAATCGTCTGGTATTCCATTCCTTCGAGCGCGGTCGCCACAGCCACGACGTCATCTGCCGTTCCCGCTGCCTTGATCGCTTCCGCCAGCATGCCGACAGTGTTGGAGATGCGGGTCTGGTCGATGTTGCCATCAGGATACTTGGCCTGGAACGCCTGGTAGTACGCCGATGCTTCCTCGGTCGGCGGCGGGTTCACGATCCCTTCTGAGACAAGGCGGATCGCACCTTTGCCGGTCTCGCCGAACGCGCCCGTCATGCCGGAGCCTGCACCGTAGTAGGTGTAAATCGGGCCGGTAAAGCCGTTCTCGATAATAGATTTACCAAGGCCCAGCATATCAGCGCCCCAGTTGCCGGTGATAACGGCATCCGCGCCCGACGCCACGATCTTGCGTGAGTAGGGGGTGAAGTCCTTCACCTTGCCGATGGGGTGCAGTTCGTTGCCGACGATCTCGATGTCGGGGCGCTTTTCGCCCAACATGCTAACCGCGGCATCGGCTACGGCCTTACCGAACGAATAGTCCTGACCGATCACATAGACCTTCTTGATGCTCTCATCTTTCGCGATCACATCGGACATAGCGTCCATTTTCATGTCGGCGTTAGCGTCAAAACGGAAGTGCCAGAAGTTACACTGCTCGTTGGTCAGCGCAGGGTCCACGGCCGCATAGTTCAGAAACAATACGCGGCTATCGGGGTTGCGGCGGTTGTGCTTGTCGACCGCTTCGGTCAGGGCCAGCGCCACGGCCGAGCCATTGCCCTGCACGATATAGCGAATGCCCTGGTCAATCGCGACCTGCAACTGGATCAGCGATTCTTTCGGACTGGTCTTGTTGTCGAACGAAACGATTTCAAAGGTATCGCCGTCCAGAACGCCGCCTTTATCATTTACCATGTAGTCGGCTGCAAATTCAAACTGGTGCAGACCGTTTGTGCCGGTGCTGGCAAAGGGGCCGGACAGCGGATCAATAAAGCCAATCTTGATGGTATCGGCAAACGCGGAGCCAGCACCTATAATCAGTGAGAGTGCGGAGACCGCACCGAGTTTTGTGATATTCTTCATTTTGTTCCTCCCAAGGACAGCCCGCCGCGGTTATGCGATCATTCTCAAATGGGCTACCGAAAGTAGAGTTGCACACCCCCCACGTAAGTCAAGTACTGTGATAAACGCCCGGAAATGGTTTTGTCCGGTGCGTGGAGCCTAGGCCCGGGCCGATTTACCGGCCTTGCGGCGCTTATTGCTGTCAGAAGATATCTAACCATCTGATTACATTGATAGCTCTCGTGCCTGGAGGGAGGAAAGATGACGTTTGGTCAGCGTGACCTCCGGTTGCGAACGTACGCATGGGTAGCGCAAAGATTTCCTGAAAAATCGGGAATTTCTATCCGCAAGAGGCCGTTAGACAGAGCTCTGTATTCCGCTATGCGGAACAGATGACCGCTCTCTGATTTGAACCGCGAACGAATCCGGCGAGGCGACCTACTGCTTGATGCTCAGTGCTTCGGCGACCTTCAGCAGGCGGGCGGCATAAATCGTCTCGAGCTGCTTGGTCTTTACGCGATAGGAGGGCCCACCCACGTTAAGTCCATACACCCGTCCGTCGCTGAGCGAGTGCACCGGCACCGCAATGCCATTCACATCCGAGCGCCAATTGCCGTAACCGGTACAATAGCCTTTGGCGGCATATTCGCTCACCGCCTCCTTGTGAATGGCGCGCGCTTGCTCTTCGAACTCCAGTCCTTCCATGCGGGCAAAGCCGAAGATCTGTTCACAGCGGTCCGCTGGCGTGACCGCAAGGATCGCCTTGCCGATCGCGGAATGGAACAGCGGCAGCCGCGAGCCCACGCGTACCAGCAACGTCACACCTTCGGTAGAGCTGTCGGTCGCGAGATAAATCACTTCCGTGCGGTGCTGCTCGCCGAGGGCGACAGTCACGAAGGGATTAGGCCCCTCCATCCTCAGCGCATGCATCTCATGCTTGGCCCGGTCGCGCATGTCCATCGCCGCCAGTCGGCTGAAGCCGAGCCGTAGTACACCCGCACTCAGCCGGTAGGTCCCCACGCGAGTGTCGGCGACCAGATAATCAAGCTCGCAAAGCGTGTGGGTAAGCCGCGAAATCGTCGCTTTGGGCAAGCCTGTCCGCTCTGAAAAATCGCTGTTTGTCAGGGTCAAATCATCACGCCGGAAACAGCGCAAAATCTCGAGGCCCCGCGCGAGCGCCGTGACGAAGTTCCGGTCCTTCCCTTCCCCCTCGGCGTCAAAGTGATCCATCGCTTACCCTCGCTTGAGGGCATCGAGCCCGTGCTGAGCAAACACCGGCACAAAGGCGCCGACTTTCATCGCCCGTTCGGGATTGGACGCATTGCCGTCAAGCGCGCGCTTGAGCACGCCCTGAATGATCGCGGCCATCCGGAAAAAGGTAAACCCAAGGTAATAGCCAAAGTTATCAATGCCCTTCAGATCGCGCCGCGCACAGTATTCAGCGATGAAGTCCTCGTCGGATGGCAAGCCAAGTGCTGCGCGGTCCAGCCCGCCCATACCACGCCCCTCGCTGCCTGACGGAAGCTGCCATTGCATGATCACGGCGGCCAGATCGGCAAAGGGGTGCCCGATCGTCGACAACTCCCAATCCAGAACCGCGCGGCATTGCGTGCCCGTCGCGTCGAAAATCATGTTGTCGATACGGTAATCGCCGTGCACCAGCGTGCGCTGACCATCGTCCTCGGGCCGCTCCCCCACAAGCGCGTCCATCAACTGATCCATCGCCGGGATCTTGTCCGTCTCGGAGGCGCGGTATTGCTTGGACCAACGGCCCACTTGCCGCTCGAAATAATTGCCCTCGGGACCATAATCGGCGAGGCCTACGGCATCAATATCGACGCTGTGGAGCGCCGCGAGCACGCGGTTCATCTCCGCGATGATCGCTGCGCGATCGTCAAAGGAGACATCAGGCATCGCCGGCTCGTTGAAATTGCGCCCCTTCACGTGGTCCATGATGTAGAACATCGAGCCGATCACGCTGTCGTCCTCGCACAGCAGATGCATCTTGGACACCGGCACATCCGTGTCTTCCAGCGCCTTTTGCACGCGGAACTCGCGGTCGACCGCATGGGCTGATTTGAGCAGAACTCCCGGCGGCTTACGGCGCAACACGTAGGCATGATCCGGCGTCTTGAGCTGGAATGTCGGATTGGACTGCCCACCCTGAAACTTGGTGACCTCCATCGGCCCTGTGAACCCCTCCAGATGTTCGGAAAGATAGGCGTGTACCGCCGCTTCATCGAGGGTTTGGGTATCGGTCATAAGTGGTCCCTAGCTATAGCTCATCAGTGTGGCGCCCTCGGGCGTGGCGAAATGCGGCGTCGCGTTGAATTCATTCAGCGAAAACAGGCTACCCGAAAACATGAACCGCGTCATGGCTGCATTCTTGATCTGGAGATTGAGGTTCATCATGTGCTGCGCAGGCGCATGCAAGGAGCGCGCTGTCATTTGCCCGATCACCCCGCCGGAGCTGATCACCAGCACCCGTTTGGCGTCCGTGTCCACGGCAAAGGCACGCGCGGCCTCGACACGGTCCGCGAATTTACTCCACGTCTCGGCAGGATTCTCGATCTCGTCTTTCTGCCAGGCAAACACAGTTTCGCGCAGAATGCGGAAGTGGGCCTTGCGGTCCCCGTGGACAGGCTCGGGCAACTCGCCCTTGAACCGCGCCTCGAGCAGATCGCCGAAATCATATTCGTTCAGTCCCGCATGCTCTTCGCGCTGCGGATCGAAACCCATCTCGGCAGCCGTATCAATCTGGCGGTTCAGTGTGCCAGTGATCACGCGGTCGGGCGTCCAGCCCATCGTACGCAGCCATGCGCCTGCCGCCCGCGCCTGCGCACGGCCGAGATCGGACAAAACATCATAATCCGCGGCCCCGAAGGAGGCCTGGCCGTGGCGTATGACAAGCAGTTCAGCCACACCGCACCCCATGGGTGCGATGAGCGCGAGTCAGGGTATGCGCGGCATGCCCGTTCGCACCCCGTATCAATTGAAGCATCATCCTCACGAAAACTCCGCCGCCAGCTTTTTGCCCGCCGCAAAATACTCCGTCGCCATGCGGTCAACGATTGCGCCCGCAGGACCCACGGATTTGATCGCGCCGATCCCTTGCCCAGAGCCCCAGATCGTTTTCCACGCCTTGGGCTTTTCGCGGTCCGTCCCGAAATTCATGGAAGAGGCATCTGCGGTCGGGAGGTTATCGGGATCCATACCCGCATTTTTCACCGACCCCTTCAGATAGTTACCCCAAACCCCCGTGAACAGCGAGGAATAGACGATGTCATCTGCGCCGCTCTCCACGATCATGTCTTTATAGGCCTGATCGGCATTCGCCTCATCAGTCGCGATAAAGGGCGAGCCGGTGTAGCCTAGGTCTGCGCCCATCGCGCGCGCGGCCAGCAGGCTCTCGCCCGTGGCGATGGAGCCAGACAGGGCGATGGGGCCTTCGTACCATTCACGGATTTCCCGCACGAGCGCAAAGGGCGATTGCTGCCCCGCGTGCCCACCCGCACCGGCGGCCACGGCCACCAGTCCGTCGGCGCCTTTTTCCACTGCTTTACGCGCGAATTTGTTGTTGATGATGTCGTGAAGGACGATCCCGCCACAGCTGTGCGCGGCCTCGTTAACCTCGACGCGTGCGCCCAGCGAAGTAATCCAGATCGGCACTTCGTGCTTCGCCGCAATCTCCAGATCCCGCTCCAGTCGCGTGTTGGAACGGTGCACGATCTGATTGATCGCATAGGGCGCGGCCGGCTGGTCCGGGTTCGACTGGTTATGTCTGTCCAATTCCTCTTTGATCTCCGTCAGCCACGCATCAAGCAGCGGTGGCTCGCCCTCGGCTTCCCGCGCGTTGAGCGCCGGAAAGCTACCCACGATGCCGGCCTTGCACTGCGCGATCACCAGTTTGGGCACCGAGATGATGAACAGCGGTGACGCGATGAGCGGGATGCGCAACCCTTGCAGGGCTTTGGGCAGATGGGAATCGGAACGGGCCATGGAGCCTCCTGAAGTCATGTTGACGGTAAGGGGGCGGGTGAACCCGCCCCGTTTGTTCGCAAATTGCAAGGTTTAGAGGACCTCGAAAAGGCCTGCTGCGCCCATACCGCCGCCCACACACATCGTGCAGACCACGTATTTGGCACCGCGCCGCTTGCCCTCGATCAGCGCGTGGCCGACCATACGTGCTCCCGACATGCCGTAGGGGTGACCGATGGAGATCGCGCCGCCGTTGACATTCAAAAGCTCGTCGGGAATGCCCAGCACATCGCGCGACTGGATCACCTGCACCGCGAACGCCTCGTTGAGCTCCCACAAACCGATATCGTCCATTGTCAGCCCGTGCGCTTTCAGCAGCGGTGGCACAGCATAGATCGGGCCAATGCCCATCTCGTCCGGCTCACAGCCTGCGGCCATCACACCCATGTAGCGGCCCAGTGGCGCAAGCCCCATCTGCTCGGCCTTCTTGGCTTCCATGATCACGGTTGCAGACGCTCCATCGCTCAGCTGCGAAGCGTTGCCTGCGGTGATGTATTTGCCTTCCGCGATGTGGATGCCATTCTTGTGAACCGGCTGAAGTCCCGCGAGGCTCTCGGCGGAGGTGCCGGGGCGGTTACCCTCGTCCTTCTCCAGCGTAACCTCGTGCTCGGTGATTTCCTTGGTTTCCTTGTTCTGCACCATCATCATCGAGGTTAGCGGCACGATCTCATCGTCGAACTTGCCCGCTTCCTGTGCCAAATGCGTCCGCTCCTGGCTGCGCGCGGCGTATTCATCCTGACGCTCGCGCGACACGTTATAGCGCGCCGCGACCGTCTCCGCCGTTTCCAGCATCTGCATGTAGATTTCGGGCTTGTGCTCCTTGAGCCAGCCATCCGCCTTCACGCGCATTTCGGGCGTCTGCACCATAGAGATGCTCTCGACACCGCCGCCGATCACTACGTCCATCCCGTCAATGATGACCTGCTTGGCCGCCGTGGCAATCGCCATCATGCCCGACGCACACTGCCGGTCGAGCGACATGCCTGCGACAGTCACGGGCAGACCCGCACGCACCGCCGCCTGACGCGCGATATTGCCCGCCGAATGGCCCTGCTGCAGGGCGGCACCGATGATGCAGTCCTGAATTTCCGCCGGATCGACACCCGCCCGCTGGACCGCGTGTGCGATGGCATGTGCCGCCAGCGTCTGTGGCGTCGTGTTGTTGAACGCCCCGCGATAGGCTTTCCCAATCGGGGTACGGGCTGTGGATACGATAACTGCGTCACGCATGGTGTAGTCTCCTTATTATATTTACCAGTCGAGCTTCAGACCCTTGGCCTTCGCTGCATTGAGGGCATACTTCTTGGTTTGACCAAAAGCATCGCCCAGTTGTTGTTGATCGTGTGGATCGCGGATTTCCTCAAACCGCGCGGCCACCGCTTCAGGGGCATTCTCGCCCCCTATCAGCGTGATGCCCTGCGTCTCGTATATCCGCGTCTCGGCGTAGCTGCCCGCACCGGCGCCAAGGATCATCTGGCTCGGCGCATCCTCGCTCACCAGATACAGCAGGCCGGGGGTGATGGTCTCGGGGGCCAGTAACTCCTGCGCCGCTTCGGGCAGCAAATCGGCTGTCATCCGCGTCGCGGCTGTGGGGGCCAGGACGTTGACGCGGATATTGTCGCGCGCGCCCTCCATATGCAGGACGTTCATCAGCCCCAGCATCGCGGCTTTCGCCGCCCCGTAGTTGGACTGGCCAAAATTACCGTAGAGCCCGGAGGCAGAGGAGGTGAGCACGACCCGTCCGTATTTCTGCGCACGCATGATGGGCCAGCAGGCATGTGCCACGTTGGCCGAACCGATCAGATGCACATCGACGACTTTGCGAAAGGCGGCCATCTCCATCTTGGCGAAGGTCTTGTCCATCAGGATACCGGCGTTGTTGACGCAAATATCTATGCGCCCCCATGCGTCCATCGCTTCAGCGATCATATCCTTGACCGCGTCGTCATCGCTTACATCGGCACCGTGGGCCATGGCCTCGCCACCCATAGCCTTTATCTCGTCCACCACGCTCAGCGCTGCATCTGAGGATGTGCCAGTGCCGTCGCGCGCCACGCCCAGATCGTTCACCACAACCTTCGCACCTCGCGCCGCCAGCCCCAGCGCATGGGAACGGCCAAGACCGACCCCCGCGCCCGTGACGATCGCAACGCGGTTATCGAAGCGAATATCTGACATCAGTGCAGTGCCTGCTCAAAGATATTGGGCCCGCTCATGACGTTGATACCGCCCGAAACTGGGATTACCGCACCAGTGATATAGGCCCCGCCGCGTCCACACAAAAAGAGCATGCAGCCGCCGATATCCTCATCGCGGCCCACACGCTTCAGCGGCACATCTTCGCCCACCTTGCTCCGCATGTCCTCGTCGTGTGTGGCAAATGCGGTCATGCGCGACACAAACGGCCCCGGCGCAATGCTGTTGACGGTGATATGATCACCCGCCAGTTCCTTGGCCAAAATCTTGCTGATGTGGATCACGGCGGCTTTGGACGTGGCATAGCTGTAGGCACCATCACCCATCTCCCGCTCGCCCATTACCGAGGCAACATTCACCACCCGCGCAGGATCATCCACCGTACCGGAGGCCTTGAGCATGGGAAGCAGTTTTTGCGTCAGATCGAAAAGGCCAGCAACATTCACGTTCATCACCTTTTCCCAGGCCTTAAACGGGAATTCCCCCAGAGGTGCACCCCAGGTGATGCCTGCGTTGTTCATCAGGATATCGAGTTTATCGGTATGCGCCTGCACGGCGACCACCAGCGCGTCAACGCCCGCCTCGGTGCCCACATCGCCGGCAAAACCAATCGCCTTGCCCGACGCCCCAAGCGCGTTCAGCTCCTTGGCGACCGCTTCACAGGCATCGCCCTTGCGCGAAGCGACCAGCACGGTGGCCCCCGCCCGCATCAGCGCTTCCGCAGCCATCCGCCCGATGCCCGTGGCCCCGCCGGTGACAAGCGCCACCTTTCCGTCCAGCCCGAACAACGTCTGAATATCCATGCTCAAAATCCCCTCAGTGCCGCAACGCGTTCCGCGTGATAGCTATAGTCGCCCAGCCATTCTGCGCCGACCCGCGCCCGCTTCATGTAAAATCCCATATCATAGGCATCGGTCATGCCGATGCCCCCGTGCATCTGCACGCCTTCCTGCACCGCTAGCGTGGCGGTCGCGGTCGCCTTCGCCTTGGCGAGCGAAACAGCCAGTTCCGCGTTCTCGGGATCACTGTCGAGCATGCGCCCTGCATTCAGGATCGCGCTGGCCGTCACTTCGGTCTCGCACCACAGATGCGCAGCGCGGTGCTGGAGCGCTTGGAAGCGCCCGATCTCGGTACCGAACTGTTTGCGCTCTTTGAGGTAACCCACGGTCATATCGAAAGCGCCCGCCGCCAACCCTGCCATTTCCGCCGCAAGCGCCGCCTGACCCGCGCGCAACGCAGGCTTGAGGATCGCCATCGCGCTGTCGACCTGTCCCAGAACATCCTCGCCCGTCGCTTCGACGTTCTCGAAATCAATCTTGGCCGCATCGCGCGCGTCGATCATGTTGGATTTGTGCCGTGTGATCCCCGCCCTGTCGGCGGGAATATCGAACAGCGTCAGACCATCCGCAGTGCGCGCCAGAACCAAAAGACGGTCCGCCATCGCACCATCGACGACAAATGTCTTTCTACCCGTCAGGCGAAAGCCGTTACCATCCGCCTTCGCCTCCATCGCGGTGGCATCGGGGTCGTGCTTGATTCCTTCATCCAGAGCCAGTGCATAGGTCATATCACCGGCGGCAATTCTGGCCAGCGCCTCCATCGCGCGACTGTCACTCACCTGCCGCAAGGCCGTCGCCGCCATGACAGCCGTGCTGAGAAACGGGGATACCGCCAGCGTCTTGCCCATCTCCCGCGCAATCACATTCGCCGCGGCAAATCCCATATCGGAGCCGCCGGCCTCTTCCGGTACCAGCACACCGGCCCAGCCCATATCGGCCATCTCTTTCCACAGCTTTGCATCGTGGGTCTGCCCCGCATCGCGCATTTTGCGGAAGGCACTCACCGGAGCGGCACCATCCAGAAAACCACGTGCCATATCGGCCAGCATCGTCTCTTCTTCAGTCGCGACCAGTTTGCTCATGCCGGCAGCCCCAGCACGCGGCGTGATACGATCGACAGCATTACTTCGGAGGTACCACCCTCGATGCTGTTGGCCTTGGTGCGCAGCCAGTCGCCCGCACGGTTGCCCACGTCGCCGTCCCATTCGAGTGCTGCGGAGCCCCCCGCCGACATCATCAGTTCATGCCGCTGTTTGTTCAGTTCGGTGCCCATGTATTTGAGCATCGCAGATGCGTCTCCGGCACCCTGCCCTGCTTCCGCTTGATCCTTGTACCGCTCCAGCGTGAGGCCAATGCTCAGCGCATCGATCTCGCAGCGCATGGCATCGGCGCGCAGCGTTGCATCCAGCGTGTCGAGCGTATCGGTCAGCACCGCGCCGATCGCACGGCCCCCGGCCAGACCCTGACCCCCGCCCGAAATCATTTCACGCTCGTGCGTCAGCAGATACTTCGCGACATCCCAGCCACGGTTGGGTGTCCCGACAATGCGATCTTTCGGCACTTGCACATCGGTAAAAAATGTCTCGCAGAACGGTGAGATGCCGCTGATCATCTTGATCGGCCGCGTCTCCACGCCGGGATCCTCCATGTCGATCAACAGGAACGAGATCCCCAGATGCTTGGGCGCCTCACGGTCTGTCCTGACCAAGGCAAAGATTTGATCGGCTTTATCAGCATAGGACGTCCAGATCTTCTGGCCGTTGACCAGCCAGTGATCGCCCTTGTCCTCGCCATAGGTCTGTACATTGGCCAGATCACTGCCCGCGCCCGGCTCCGAATATCCCTGACACCAACGCACTTCACCGCGCGCAATCGGCGGCAAATACTGCAACTTCTGCTCGTGGCTGCCAAAGTGCAGCAGCGCGGGCCCGAGCATCCAGATGCCGAAGCTTTGCAACGGAACACGCGCGTCGATGCGGGACATCTCCTCGGTGAAAATCTTTTCCTGATCGCGCGTCAGGCCGGCCCCACCATAGGCTTCCGGCCACGTCGGCACGGTGTAGCCCTTGGCAGCGCAGCGCTCCAACCAGATCTTCTGCTCTTGTGAACTGAACACCCAGTCCTTACCGCCCCAGCAGATCGCATTCTCGGTGCCGCCGCCATCGCGCATTTCCGGTGGACAATTCGCCTCAAGCCAGTCGCGCAACTGCGTGCGAAATTCCTCTGCGGATTGAAGTGCAGACATCGTGATCCTCCCGTTTGACGCATGCGGCCTCTTGCGGGCCACCATTCCGCACAGCAGAATTGCATTTCGAAATTCGATTGACAAGCAAGAGTTGCGCTGGCCCATTGCAGACCAATCGATGCAAGGGAGATGCCACGATGAAAGCGATGTTGAGCCATGAACCGGGTGGACCGGAGACCCTGAAACTCACGGAAATGGACGCGCCCGAGCCCGGCAAGAAGCAGGTCCGCATCCGCATTCGCGCGGCGGGGCTCAACTTTCCCGATACGCTGATTATCAAGGACATGTACCAGATGAAGCCGCCGCGCCCCTTTGCGCCCGGTGGCGAGGTCGCGGGCGAAATCGAGGCGCTCGGTGAAGGCGTCAGCGGGCTGTCTGTCGGCGACCGCGTACTGGCGATGTCAGGCTTCGGCGGCTTCGCGACTCACATCTGCATCGACGCCGCACGGGTCATGAAGATCCCCGATGCGATGCCCTTTGACGAAGCGTCATGTCTGGTGCTCACCTATGGCACCTCGCACCACGCACTCAAAAACCGCGCAGAGATCAAAGCTGGCGAATCGTTGCTGATCCTGGGCGCAGCGGGCGGCGTCGGTGCCGCCGCGATCGAACTCGGCAAGGCTGCTGGCGCGCGCGTCATCGCTGCCGTCAGCTCAGAAGACAAAGCACAGTTCTGCCGCGATCTGGGTGCAGACGAGACGATCATCTATACCCGCGATATGGATGACCGCGATGCGCAAAAAGCTTTCTCCGCCAAGATCAAGGAGCTTGCGGGCGGCGACGGTGTCGATGTGGTCTATGATGCAGTGGGCGGCGCCTACGCGGAGCCTGCCGTGCGCGCCCTCGCGTGGAAGGGGCGTTTCCTCGTCGTGGGCTTTCCGGCCGGCATTCCAAAAATACCGCTCAATCTGACTCTGCTCAAAGGCTGCCAGATCGTCGGCGTGTTCTGGGGCGCGCATACGCTGCGAGAGCCAGACGCTCACGCCGAGAACATGGCCGACCTGTTCCGCATGTACAAAGATGGCCAGATCAAGCCGCGAATCTCCGCACGCTTCCCGCTGGAAAAAGCCGCCGACGCGCTCAATCTGATGATGGACCGCAAGGTGCTGGGCAAAGTCGTGCTGGACGTTGATTAGGCTCTGTGCCTGTCTCTAACCGGCATAAATCGTGGCGCGCCTCACAGGTGCGCCACGTCGTTGAACCCGCGCACGATCATTCGCTCTTCGTGGATGACAATACGGCTGATGGAGCCGTTGGCCGCCCCGTTGAACGCAAAGGGCGCAGCACCGCTCGCCACTGCCAGCGCAGCGCCTACCACTCCGCCATGCACCACCACCGCCACCAACTGGTCAGGATGGCTTGCCGCGATGCGGCGCAGCCCGCGCGAGACACGTTCATGCAATTGCGCCGTGGTTTCCGCACCGGGGATCTCGCCCCATTCGCCAGTGTCGCGCGCGCGCACAAATGCGGGGTCATTCGCCGCCGCACGAAAGCGGTATTCGCCGCCGTCCCAATCGCCCAGAAACACCTCGCGCAGGTCCGGCTCTACCATTGGTGTGCGCCCCAAGGCAGCGGCCAGCGGGGCGGCTGTCTGATGGGTGCGCCGCATGGTGGTCACGTAAATCGCGTCAATCGCCTCGCGCCGCAGCCGCGCGGCCACGGCCTGCGCCTGCGCTTCACCCTCGGGGCGCAGCGCAGGGTCACCCTGCCCGTCCACCATGGGAAACACCTGCCCGCGCACGGCGGCCTGCGTCTCGCCGTGGCGGATCAGCAGAATGTCCGTGGCACCGGGTGGCGGGGTAAACCGGTGCTGTCGCGCTTCGTTGCTCATATCTCACCCTTTTCATTTCCTCTGCCCCAAGTAAGGACCAAAAAATGCTGAACCGCCAGATCGCCGTCGCAGAATTGCCCAAAGGTGCCCTGACGCCCGAGAATTTCAAGATGACCGAAACGGATATGCCAATCCCCAGCGAGGGCGAGGTTCTGCTTCGGGTCATCCTGATGTCGATCGATGCCGCCAACCGCTCCTGGATGCAGGGCGCGACCTACCGCGCCGCCGTGAACGCGGGCGATCCGATGCCGACCTATGCGATCTGCGAAGTCACCCAGAGCAATTCAGCCCGCCTCGCCGTCGGCGATGTCGTCGCGGCGGAGGCGACATGGTCGGACTACATCACTCTACCTGCACATAAGGCGCAAAAGCTCCCGAAAGTGCCGACCTTGTCGCACCTGATGTCCGTGTTCGGCATTGCAGGCAAAACCGCCTATCATGGACTCATGTCCGTGGGCCAACCACAACCGGGCGAGACGGTACTTGTCTCCGCCGCCGCGGGCTCCGTTGGTGGCTATGTCGGGCAAATCGCCAGATCGCTGGGGTGCCGTGTCGTCGGGATCGCAGGCGGCAAGGAGAAATGTGATTGGGTAATGGAGCAGTTCGGCTTCGACGCCTGCATCGATTACCGCGCCGACGGTCTGTTCAAGGCGCTGCGGAGCGCCTGCCCCGAGGGTGTGGATGTATATTTCGATAACGTGGGCGGCACCATTCTGGAAACCGCGCTCAATCTGATGAACGAGCGCGGGCGTGTGGTGTGCTGCGGTGCGATCAGCCAATACCAGAGCACGGCCCCCACAGGACCACGCAATCTGCCCGGTGCGATCGTGGTCAAACGCCTGCGCATGGAAGGCTTTATCGTCATGGATTGGGCCCACAGCGATGCAAAAGCCATCCGGGCGATGCAGGGCATGATGGAACGTGGCCAACTCAAGGTCACAGAAGATATCGTAGAGGGGCTGGAGAACGCGCCCGCCGCACTGATCGGCCTATTGGCCGGCGACAACAAGGGCAAGCGCATGGTGCGCGTGTCTGCAGACCCCGTATCATGAGGAGACAGCACATGTCCGCATTACAAGACGCCCTCGCCACGTCCGAGAAACTGATCGGCACCGAGGTTGGCGTATCCAACTGGATCACCGTGGATCAAAAGATGATCGACGATTTCGCCAAGACAACCCACGACGAGCAATGGATCCATGTGGATCCTGAACGCGCCGCCGCGGAGACACCCTTTGGCGGGGCAATCGCCCATGGCTTTCTGACGCTCTCGCTCGGGAGCCGCTTCGCTTATGATTGTTTCAACATGATGCCGGGGCAGGTCATGGGCATCAACTACGGCATGAACAAGCTGCGGTTTCTGAAACCAGTGTTGGCGGGCAGCCGATTGCGTGGGCGCTTCACGTTGCAAAAAGTGACCGCAAAGGGTCCCAAGAACATGCTGCGCGAGAACCTGCTGACCATCGAGATCGAGGGGGAAGAAACACCTGCGCTTATCGCCGAATGGCTGGGTTTGGCAGTGTTCGAGGACTGAAAAGCCGCCTGTTAGGCTCTGCTATTCGACAATGTCGCCGCGCAGGAAGGCCCGTGCCTGCATCGATCCCGGAGCGTCGAAAAAGGCCCGCGCCGGGCTGTGCTCGGTCACCTGACCGTGCAGCAAAAACAGCACTTCATCGGCCAGCCGGCGCGCCTGCCCCATGTCGTGCGTCGAGACGATAAGTTGCGTGCCCGAGGCCCGCGCCGCCCGTATCACGGCTTCGACCTCGCGCGTGGCGCGCCCGTCGAGTGCCGCGGTCGGCTCATCCATAAAGAGCACTTGAGGCTGGGTGATCATCGCGCGGGCCAGTGCCAGTTTCTGCTGTTCGCCACCCGACAGATTCGGCGCCATGCGCCCCAGCATCTTGTCGAGGCCAACGCGCCCGGCCCATTCCTGCGCCTGCTCCTGGGCGTCCGCCTTAGCTGTCCCCCGCATGCGCAGTGGGTACATCAGATTATCCAACACCGTGCGCCGCAGCATCACTGGCCGCTGGAACACAAACCCCTGCCTGCTGCGCGCCTCTTGCTCACCGCAGGCCCAATCAATCCGCCCACCCGTAAGCCGTGCCGCACCGTGCAGCAGCCGCAGCAGCGTCGTCTTGCCAGAGCCATTGGGGCCCATCACCACGGTGACGCCCGCGCCGCGCAAATCGAGATCAACCGGTCCGACCAGCACCTTGCCGCGCCGCGCGGTCTGCGCCCCGCGCACCTTGAGCGGAAATAAATTCACCAGCGGCCCTCCTGCTCGGTACGACTGAGCCAGTGGATCGCGAGATTGACCGTAATGGCGAGCACGATCAGCACGATGCCGAGCCCCAACGCCAGTGCGAAATCCCCCCTGCCCGTCTCCAGCGCAATGGCGGTCGTCAGCACGCGGGTTGCGTTATCGATGTTGCCGCCCACGATCATAATTGCGCCCACTTCCCCGATCCCACGGCCAAAGCCGGCCAGTGCTGCTGTCAGCAGGGCGCGCCGCGCATCCCACAGCAGCGTACGGATCTTCTGCGCCTGGGTTACGTTCATCGAGATCAGAAGGTCGTGATATTCGCTCCACAGATCGCGCAGGGACTGATGCGCGATGCTGGCGATGAGCGGAACGATGATGATGACCTGGGCGATGATCATCGCCGTAGGCGTAAACAAAAGCCCCAGCACACCGAACGGCCCCGAGCGCGACAGCATCACATAGACCACCAATCCCACCACCACCGGCGGCAGCCCCATCAGCGCATTGAGCACCGCGATCACCCCGCGGCGAAACCGGAACCGTCGCACCGCCAGCAAAGCCGCGAGCGGCAGCGCGATGGCGGAGGCGATGATGAGCGCGGTGAGCGTCACTTGCAGCGAGCGCAGTGTGATCTGCACGAGATCACCGTCCAGCGTGACCAAGAGCCGGAACGCCTCCGACAATCCTGCCCAAATCTCGCCCATCCGTGTGCTATCCCTTCATGCCTGCCGCCCTTGTCGTAGGGGGATCAGTCAAACGACGCAAGAAGGTCCGTGGCCGTGACATGATCGAACTGGCAGGAGCCTGGATCGAAGGGCTTGAGCGTGCCTGCCCCGGTCTTGCTGGGGATTGTGTCTGGCGCCATCCGGATTTGCGAGCCCGCAGTTCAGGGCATCGGCACGGTCATGGTGATCCCGTCCAGCGCCGCACACATCTTGATCTGGCACGACAGGCGGCTGTTCTCGCTGCGCTCCACATCGGTAGAATCGAGCATCGAGTCCTCGAACACATCGACCGCCGGGAGTTTTTCGAGCCATTTCGGATCTACGAGCACATGACAGGTCGCACACGACAGGCAGCCACCGCAGGCGCCGTCGATCTCGGGGATGTTGTTGGCGACAGCAGCTTCCATCAGGGTGGTGCCTTCGGAAACCTCCGCTGTTTTCGTGCTACGGTCTGGCAGTGTCCAAGTGGCTTTCATCACGGTCTCCTCATAAAAAGGGAATATAGAAATTGCGCAGGCTCTTCTCGTCGAGGTGAGCGGTTTTCTCCACTTGAGCACGGCGCATGTCCAGCTGTTTGTCCACAAGCAGCCGCCCCCCCCCTTCGGGCGCGATGAGTGCGTATCTTCTCGTAGTCCCCAGAAAGTCCGCCTGCAAGACCGCCGCCGCTGCAATATAGCGATTGGCGGAAGGATCGGCCATCTGGTGCTCCAGCGGCGATTTGGTGCCACCTTCCCCGCTGACCCGCGTCGTGACGTTGCGGTGATCCCCCGCCAATGGCCCGACAGACTAGCCGGTCACAGCCGCTTATCGCTCAGGGCGGTGGACGCCAGTAGCCCGGCCAGCCCGCGGTGGTGCTCACAAGCCCCGCCACACAGCCTCGCGCCAGATCATTCATATCTGCTGGCCCGCTTTTGCCATCACGGCTGAGGTCATTGTTGCCGTCTTTGTCGGCGAAGGAGAAAATCATGTGCATCCCTGGGCCGCCGGCAAGGGCGATCGGCTTGGGCAGAAAGCTCAGCAAGATCCCGTGCTCGAGTCCGACCTCGCGGGCCAGCAGACGAAACAGGATGATGTCGTCGACTACCCTGAGCGCATCATCAAATGTCAGCGTATATTCGAACTGCGGTGAGTCATATTCGGCGGTGATCTTGTCGAGCTTGAATCCAAGTGCTGTAGCGCGCTCCCAGATCGCATCGTTGAAGCCGCGCGGATCCGTTGTCGGACCCGTACCGTAAACGGCCGCACCGGGTGCATCTAGTATGCGAGACACCCGCCGCAATGCTGCCGAAAGCGCTTAAATCGGCATGGCCGTCGTCATCGTGAACCCAGATGGTCATACTCCCTCCATCGCTGAGGACAGCAATTACACTTTTACTATTAAAATAGACAAAAAGTGAGTTCAGTGTGTAAGCGAAATCTAGGCCCATCCCCATTCTGATGACTAACGCCAACAAGAGCGATTTCGCCCAAGACCATCTTCTCAACAGTCAAACTTTATCCGAGTTGCTCTGACGGATGATGCTTGACCAGGATGTTAAAACTTCGGCTGCTCTTCAAGTGGCCCAGGGCGCGGATATGGGCGCATGTTAGAGTGGATTGTGCAGCATTAGAAGCTAGCGGGCTTATAGAGTGATCGCAATTTCGGTGATATCCTGATCCACCGCTTGAGCAGCGGCAAGGATGCGCCCGACCAGGTGTGTCTGAACGTATGCTGCATGAAACCGGCTGGGCGCACAAAGAGTGAGACGGCCCCCTGCCCGTTCCACACGCTTGAGCGCCTGAAACCAGCTGCCATAGAGCCCTTGATCTTCGCTGTGCAAGACGCCACGGGCGAGGGCCCACTCGGTCGCGTCGGTAAGATCCGGCGCTTGCACACGCCCCTTGACGGGCAGTGGGACGATATCGGAGGTCGCAGGCCCGCCGTGCATGCGCAGATCAAAATCCGGGCCAACTTTTGGCCAGGCCGTCTTAGTAGTCTCAAGGACACGCGCGACGTCGAAACCATATTCCGTAACACGCCCCCGCGCGCCTTGCTGGTGCACCACAAGCCATCCCATGGCACGCAGCTTTGCCATTTCGCGTTTCACGGTCCTTTCGTCAACGCTCCATAGCCGGGCAATTTCCCTTTGGCCAACGCAGAGCTCATTGCGTGTCCAATTGTAGCGGGCGGTGATCAAGGTGATGAGTCGCAAAACGAGCCGCTGTTCGTGTTTGTCCCGAGACAGGGCGAATGTGCCCAACGCGGTGATGATGTCATATTTCTGTGCAGCCGCATTGCGGCCCACAGCTCTGGCTGTTTGCATATACTACTCCGGCTCTGTCCCGACGGAGGGCGTTGGGGGATAAGTGCTCTTGTGACCGGCGGTTGGAACGCTTTTGCGGCCTTGGTGCTTATTTGCGTCCGGATGAGGGGCTGTGTCAAGTCAGGATGATGCGGAGCAGCAATAATCCAAAGTTAGAATTTAGAAATAAGGTATCTATGGTATAGCGGGACATCATGGCCGTCCCCTATTTGGCTCATTTTGGCCCCCATTAGGGATTGTGTCAGCAAAAGATGTCCTCTGATGTGAACTGACAGCGTATACGGGTATCGAATCGGGGTATTGGCGGCCGTACCTGCCATTCTCTTGTTCGGGACAACCTTCATCTAGGAATAATGAGCTTTCCAAAAGATGTAAATTAGGCGTAAATCGTTTCAAGGTCGTAATTAGCGTTCCCCGCGGGGAACGTCAGAGTTGAGGGACGAGATGTTCACGCATAGTGATTTGGCAAAACTCCAGGCGCAATCCTTGAAGATGCAGGGATACATTCGGCAACAGACCTATTCGCCTGAGATGGAGAAGACACTGCGTCGCTTCTCGAGTTGGGAAGTGGCAGAGCTTATTCTCAAGATGAATCCCTCTACGCTGCGTGGACGGCTTGCGGCTGATCCTACGCTCCCGGAGGGAATTGTGGAAGAGGACGGACGGCAGCGCTGGTACGCGCTTGAAGAAATAAATGAGCTGAGGCGCAAGTTGAAGGTCCGTGGCAAGAATTTGATGCCGCCCCGGCCCGCCGGTAAACGCCCGATCCGGGCGGCCATCGCAAATTTTAAGGGGGGAGCCGGCAAGTCGACTGTGGCTCTACATTTCGCACATGCGGCAGCGCTGGATGGCTACCGTGTGCTAGCTGTCGATTTCGATCCTCAAGCTACGCTCAGCCATTCGATGGGCCTCTCGGATGTTTCGGAAGAATTTACCGTGTGGGGCATTATGGCACGTGATCTGATCCGCGAGACAGAGCGGATGAACGCTGTTGCGGGCGGAGCCGAATCGGGGGCTGCTTTGCCGCAGCGCAAGTTACCCGCATCCGTGACCGGCATGGGACTGTCCGACTTGCGCACCGCCGATTTCATTAAGGCGACAAGCTGGCCGACGATCGATCTCATTCCCAGCTGCGCCAATGCGGCCTTTGTCGAGTTTGCATCCGCCCAGTATAGGCACCTTAATCCTGAATGGTCTTTCTTTGCAGCCGTCTCGCGGTACCTCGACCAGATTCCGCCAGATGCTTACGACATCGTTATTTTCGATTGCCCGCCCGCCATAGGCTACCAGTCGATGAATGCGGTCTTTGCGGCGGACGTGCTCTATATTCCTTCTGGGCCGGGATATTGGGAGTATGACAGCACGACTAGCTTCATCGGTCAGTTGTCAGAGGCGCTCGAGGATTTGGGGCGATTCCGGGGGGCTTTACCCTCGGGCGGTGATCCACATAAAGCGTTTGCTGAGATCAAGTTTCTGCTCACACGGTTCGAGCCTAACAATGACTTGCATAGGGCAATGCAGTCCGCATTTGGGCAGGTATTCAAACCTCATGTTGCGGAGCATCCCATCGAGATGACGCGGGCAGTGGAGCAGTCGGGGCGGTTCCTGTCGTCGATCTATGAGATGGATTATCGCCAGATGACCCGGGAGACATGGCGCAGGGCCCGCACATCGTTTGATCGCGCTTATGATGAATTTCGCGGTACCTTGGTGCAGGCTTGGGAAAAGATGGAGGACTGATAGATGGTCAAGAAGCGTAGCGTGTTCGATATTGATTTTGATCCGGAGGCAGATGAGGATGCGTTCCCCGCAGGGAACCTGTCCGCGCCTGAAACGAAATCCTATCACGTTCAGGGGCATCCCTTGCAAAATAGGGATCCCGCTCCGACATCACGGCGGGGCCCGATGGCGAGCGCGATTTCCGAAACGGCGCAGGCCGTTGTCAGCCGTACGGAGGCGGAAGCGAAAATCAGATCCGAGAATGATGCATTGGCCCAAGAGCACGTACGGTTAAAGAAGCTCGGACTGATTACGGACCTGATCGAAACCGAGCTTGTCAGGATGACCAAACTTACCCGTGATCGTTCGTCCGAGATTGATCCAGAGCTCGGCGAGTTGATGGACTCGATCGAGGCTGTCGGGCTGTCCAATCCCATCCGCGTTGAGCAAACCGAGAGTGGCTATGAGCTCATACAGGGGTTTCGGCGATTGACTGCGTTTAAGGCGTTGCACGCCCGAACTGGCGACCCCCGCTACAAAAAAATTCCTGCTGCTTTGGTTCTGCGCGGTGAGCCTCTTGCGAGCCTCTATCGAAAAATGGTCGATGAAAACTTGATCCGGAAAGATCTTTCCTTCGGCGAAATGGCAACCCTTGCGCTTGCATATGCCGGAGAGGCGGGAATCGATTCAGGAGAAGCAGTCGGAATTCTCTATGCGTCTGCTCTTAAGCAAAAGCGAACATACATTCGACAGTTTGCAAAGGTTCTTGAGGTGCTCGGAGATCATGTCAGATTTCCAGAGGCAATTCCGCGCGCCTTGGGACTGGATCTTTACCGCTTTTTGGAAATGGATGCTGCGGCAGGTGAAGTGTTGATTGAAAGACTGTCAAAAGCGACCCTGCGGAATGTCGAAGATGAATTGGGTATCCTGAAATATTGCGTAGCCCTGCCGCGTAAGACGACTGCGGCAGAGCCGAGCCGGCCCGTCTCGAAAACCTCTCTCAAACTTGAGCATAAGAAGGAGGAGGCAAGAGTCACAGCTCAGGATGGTCGCCTCGAATTGCGGATGAAGTTTGATTTTTCTGCAGTTAGCAAAGAGCGCTTGCAGAAAAGTATTGAGGCGCTGCTCAGTCAGCTTGATCAATAGGCACGCCCGGAAAGCCGCCCCAGAACGCAGGCAGAAAGAAGTCCATTTCCCGACAGGTAGCCTGTATCTCCTTGTCCGGAAACGCCGCAGGCAGCCCCTCCGGCGGCGTATAGATTTTGAAACGTCTTTCCATCTGACTGCTTCACCCGTGCAGTGGACGGATGGATAACCAGGCCACCTTGCGTATGAAACAAGGCCCCCGTTACGTGAACTGCGCAGAAAGGTGGCTCTAATCGTCTCACTCCCCAGACGCGACCAAAAGGATCAGTGCCGCCGAATGGGATCGAATTGTGCGTTGCTGCAAGGTTCCCCGCGGGGAACTTACAAACTCTTTCAAGTTCTTCGATACTATCAGCCTTTAGTACGGCACCTTGGGCCTCGGCTGATTTGAAATCGGCAAACTGCCGTGCCACATCCGCAATGCGCGCATCAAAAATTGCCCAAGCCGTTCCGCCCTGCTGGCCCAACACCGCCCTGGCAGCTTCAGAGTAGCCCTGTGCTTCGTTCCAAAACCGATCACCATCACTGTTTACCTGAAACCCACCTTCCGTGATGACAGCCCAGGTTATCAAAATGCCGTGAGGATGCGCGACGTTTCCGTGCCCTTGATAGGCCCCCAAGTGGCGTGTTGCAGCGCCCAGCTCATGAGCCCAAGTAATCGCTTCACCCTGATTTCCATCGTGTCCAAACCATAGTCCCTGAGCGATATCGGGCATATAGCGGGAAACCATTTCGCGGTTTCCACCAAAGCCGTTGCAGGCCAAAATGATGCGCTGCGCCCCAATTGTTTCCGTGCTTCCATCAGGCAAAGCCACCTCGGCCCCGCACAAGAGCGCCCCACGTGCAAAAAGGCGGACAGCGCGCCGGTCACAAACGAGCGGTACCCCGACCGTCTCCACCCTGCTGCGCAAGGCATCGATAAGCTCTGCTCCTGACCGAGTCGGCAGGCCGTGCATCCGCTTGCGGGAATGCCCGGGATACTCGAAGTCCGTGATAACAGAGAACGGCAAACCATGTGCTTCGGAAAGCCACTCTATGACTTCGCCTGAATGATTGGCGAGCGCATCGACAAGTGCCTGTTCATTCTCGTGCATGGCCTTGCGCTGGATATCCTGCGCAAAAATATCTGCCGTGTCATCGATGCCAGCTGCGGTCTGAAATTTTGTCCCTGCCGCAGGGATCAGCCCTGCGCTCAAGGCAGTCGAGCCTGCGGGGAGGGGGTCCGCCTCGATCACAAGGACATCTTGGCCCGCCTCGTGTGCCGTCAACGCTGCGATCATACCGGCGGCGCCGGCTCCGATGATCAGTGTCTCAACGTCGATATCATAGTGCTGCAACGGCTCCGCTACATCAGGACGTACCATCATAACGCTTTCCCATCGCCAGCATCTCAGATGTCCCAATCGCCTTGTTCAGTCCATCAAAATCGTGCATTCTGTCTCTAAATGGCGTGTTCGATCCTGCTTTAAGGAGGCTACCGTAGTACTCCTGTGCCGTCCTCGCCAAGGCTCTGACAATGCCACCGGGAAAAATCACGATGTCAAACCCCATGTCCTCCAACACTCCCGCAGAGGATATCGGAGTCGCGCCGCCCTCAACCATATTCGCGAGCAAAGGCACCTTGCCTTTGAATACATGGGATATCTTCTCGAGTTCACCGCGATCCCGCGGCGCCTCCACAAACAACACGTCCGCACCCGCTTCGATATAGGCTCCGGCTCGGTCAATCGCCGCCTCAAACCCCTCCACGGCAATGGCATCTGTCCGTGCGATCACCAGCGTGTCACGCTTGCGGGCATCCACCATAGCGGAGATCTTGCCACACATTTCAGAACTAGAAATCAATGACTTATCGGATAGATGGCCGCATCTCTTGGGGTAACTTTGATCTTCGAGTTGCAAGGCGGCAGCTCCTGAGCGCTCATACGAAATCATTGTCCGCCGTGCATTCAGTGCGTTCCCGAAGCCCGTATCGGCGTCCATTATAACCGGAAGATCGGTCCGGTCGGCGATCAGCGCCATCGTATCGGCCATTTCGCTGGCCGTGCTTAGCCCGATGTCGGGCCGACCGAGGCGCGTATAGGCCACGGCAGCACCCGATAGATACAGCGCTTCGAAGCCGGTATCGGTGGCTAGAGCGGCTGTGAGGCCGTCGTATACGCCAGGCGCAATCAGTATCTCCTTTCGGGCAAGCCGTGCGCGCAAGCTCATGACACTTCCTCAAGCTTCCGGATTGCATCCGCACAGTCCATGACATCGGTCACAGACCCTAATGAAACCAGCGTAGCATCATGAACCGCATCGTTGAAAGCGGCACAGCCGTCCGACAGCACGATGGTATGAATGTTGCGCAGATGGGCATCACGGACAGTGCTTGCCACACCCCCATTGGTTACGATGCCGCCGACGATCAGCGTGTCTATCTCCATGGCCCGGAGAATGTATTCCAGCCGTGTCTGGTAAAATGCTGAATATGCGACCTTCTCGACCGTAAAATCCGCGGGGGCCAAATGGTCTACGAGGGCGTGTCCGAACCCACCTGGCGCAAAATCTCCCTTTCCCAAAAAGGGCCGCAACTCTTTGAGATGGGGCGCGATCAATGGTACCCCGCCGCGCCCCGGCACAAGTGTGAATTGTGCCGAGATGTAGAAGCCGCCTGCAGCGATCAGCGCATCACGCACAGGCGCGATACGCTCGGGCAGCGCGCTGATCGTGGCGGCGGACTGCCCCGCACGGCCATAAGCCCCCTCCGGGTGCAGAAAATCATTCTGCAGATCAATAGTGAGCAAAGCCGTTTTTGCAGGGGTCATGTCGCGTCCCTTTCAATGATGGTATTCCCGAATGCATCGACACGGCCTCTGAGGCCCGGCTCGATCAGGACTGTGGTGTCGGGTTGCTCCAGAATGGCGGGGCCCTGGATCACTGCGCCGACGGGTAATGCCAGCCGTGCGTAGATCCGTGTGTCGTGCCATGTGCCCTTGAAGTAGACACTGCGCTCACCGGTCAACGCCTCTTCGATGCTGCCACCGACCGGCGCGAGCGTCGCCAGATCGAACCGCGGCCGCTTGCCCGTCACGGCGGAGCGCAGATTGATCACACGGCGCATGCCGTTTGCCAGCAATCGGCCGTACGTGGCACGGTACGCGGTATCAAAGGCCTCAGCGATCGTCGTTTCGCTGGGTGGGGTAACCACGCCATCGTTTACAGTGATGGACAGTGGCACGCTCACAGTATGCGTTTGCCCGAGGTAGGCCATATCGAGCGTAAACGACGTCTCGCGCGCCTCGAATGTGGTGCGCGCGGCGTCCAGCATCGCGAGGCCATCGTCCACATGCCGCTGCATGTGCGCGCCGAGGGCAGGGGTGTCCATCCCGTCTAGCATCGTATTGACCGTTTGCACGTAATCCTGGCGCATGTCGGCAATCACGCAGCCCATGGCAGAGGTCACGCCGGGATAACGCGGCACGATTGCCCGCGCGAGGCCCACATCCTCCAGCATCGCGCCGGCATGCAGTGCGCCGCCTCCGCCGAATGGCATGAAGGCAAAGCGTTTCGGGTCAAATCCCCGCTCTACGGAGACGAGCCGCAACGCACCGGCCATTCGGCTGTTCGCCACACGCAAGATCGCTTCCGCCGCAGTCAGCGCATCGAGGCCAAGCGGTGCACCGACGTGCTCCAGAATGGCCGCCTGTGCCGCCTCGACATCCAGCCGCGCCAGCTTTCCGCCAATGGGGTTATCGGGGTCGATGCGGCCCAGCACCACGTTTGCGTCGGTCACCGTGGGCCGTGTGTTCCCCTGCCCGTATGCTACGGGCCCGGGGGTTGATCCCGCACTTTCAGGCCCGATGTTGAGCAGGCCGCCCTTGTCCACCCAGGCGATGGAGCCGCCGCCCGCGCCGATTGTGGTGATCTCGATCATCGGGGAGCGGATCACCATCCCGAAGTCGATCGACGTCTGCGGGCTGAGCATGCTCTGGCCCTGCGCGATAAGCGAGACATCGAACGATGTGCCGCCCATATCGCCGGTAATCACATCGGGAAAACCTGCAGCCTCGGCAATATATCCGGCGGCAACCACCCCCGCCGCGGGGCCGGATAGGGCAGTGCGCACGGGCAGCTTTGTCGCTGTTGCCACATCCATTACGCCGCCGTTGGATTGTACGATCATGAACTCGCCGCCAAACCCGCCCTCCTTCAGGGCGTTTTCCAGCCGGCCAAGATACCCCGAGACTTCGGGCTGAAGATAGGCATTGAGCGCTGTCGTCGAAAAGCGCTCGAATTCACGGATTTCCGGCAGGATTTCGGAGGAGCACGACACGTGCGGATTGGGCCAGATCTCGCGCACGGTAGCCACTGCGAGCGCCTCGTTTTCGGGATTGGCGTAGGCATTCGCGAAGAGTACGGCGACAGCGAGACAGTCCTGAGCGATCAGTTGCTGCGCCGCCGCGCGCACGGCATCAATGTCAACGGGTGTGCGGATCGTGCCATCAGCGAGCGTCCGCTCCGGCACTTCGAGCCGCTCTGCGCGGTCCACCACCGGCGTGAAATCACCGCGCAGGCCCCAGGTGCGCGGACGGTCGCGGCGGCGCATCTCCAGCACATCGCGCAGGCCTTCGGTCGTGATAACCCCGATTTTCGCCCCCTTACGTTCCAGCAGCGCGTTGGTGCCCGCCGTTGTGCCATGCACCACGACCGACACGGACGACAGATCGTCAACGCGCGCGCCAATCCCGCTTAGAAAGCCGCCAGACTGGTCGGGCCTGGTGGTCGGTACTTTTGCGACTTCCGCCAGGCCGCTGGTTTCGTCCAACACGAAGATATCCGTGAAGGTGCCGCCCACATCGACGCCAATCATCTTAGTCATCGGGCAAACTCCTGCCATGCGGGTCCGTAGGATTCATCGGCTTTCTGGGGGGAGAGGAAACCCGCAGCCACGTCGCGCGCGACAGCTTCTGCGCCGCGCGCGGAAGGCGCTCCGTATCCGCCGCCGCCCGGCGTCTCCAAACGGACGGATTGCCCTTGTTTGAGACTGATTCCCACCATTTTCGAGGCCATGGGTGGAACGTGCCAGCCATCATCCTGCTCGTAGCTAAATATATTGAGCGCCGCGTCACCGCCGCCCGCGACGCCTGTCGGGGCGTAGCGTCCGCGTTCGCCGAACAGGAACGCTTTGCCACCATTCTCCTCCAGCACTTCGATCTCATAGACTGCGCCCATGCCGCCGCGATGCGTGCCTGCGCCCGCGCTGTCGGGGCGCAGGGCCCATTGCTTGAACATCACAGGGTAGGCGGCCTCGAGAATCTCCATCGGCGGGATAGTCGCGGTAGAGATTGGCGCGTTGCCGTGGTTGAGCCCGTCACCATCGGCGGAACCGCCGTGTCCACCGCCGTAAAAGCTGAACATGACCCAAGGCTTTCCATTGCTTCGGGTACCGGAAATCGACAGTGCGTTGATGGTTCCATAGGCATTGGCCACGACGCGCTCTGGTGCGGCACCGGCGGCGGCTGCGAAAATGACGTCGATCATGCGCAAAATAGTCTCGGTATAGCCGCCAACCGGGGCAGGGAAGGGGGCCGACAGCAGGGAGCCTTCGGGGATTTTTACCGTGATGGGCCGCATCACGCCGGAGTTGGCGGGCAGCGCGGGGAAGATATGCTTGATCGCTACATAGGCGGTCGCCACGGCAGTGGGCAGCGCGATGTTCACCGGTCCTGCACAGCGCGGCGCGGTACCCTCGAAATCGAGCGTCATGGTATCGCCGGAAATCTCAAGTGCGACAGTGATCGGGAGCGCCACATCGGTGATCCCGTCATTGTCGAGATAGTCGGTCGCGGTCCAGCGGCCATCGGGCAGGGTGGTCAACTCTGCGCGCATCAGTGCCTCTGCACGGTTTTGCAAAGCATCGAGCCCCGCGCGTACGGTTCCGGCGCCGTATTCATCCAGCAGTTCGTCCATCCGCCGCACGCCAAGGTCGAGCGCGCCCAACTGTCCGTTTAGATCGCCCTGCGCGGATTGCGGCAGCCGCGTGTTGCGCATCAGAATGTCGATGATATCGGTCTGGATCACGCCTGCACGCGCCAGCCGCACGGGGGGCAACACGAAAGCTTCCTGAAACGCATCGGTCGCGGCGGGATTGTAGTTGCCCGGCACCGCGCCGCCCACATCGTGCCAGTGCCCGACCGAGGCGAGATAGCAAAAGAGCGCGCCATCGTGATAATAGGGTCTGACAAGGCGCATATCGCTCAGATGGGTGCCGCCGATATGGGCATCGTTGAAAATGTAGATATCGCCATCCGCAAGATCGCCGTTCTCCGCGGCCTTGTCGATCACGGCTTTGACCGCGAAACTCATCACGCCCACAAAAATTGGCAGACCTGACTTGCCCTGCACCAGCGTGTCGCCCGAAACGGCGTGGTAGAGACCGTGGCTCGCGTCATGCGCCTCAGCGATGATCGGGTTGAACGCGGCCCGAAACAGGGTCGCATCCATTTCATCGGCAATCTGCTCCATCCGGCCGGCCAGAACGGCCAGCGTGATGGGATCAATCTCTTGGCTCATATTGCCCCTTTAACCTCTGCAATGTCGTTCCAAACGTCCTGCCGCGTGAGCAGCCCTGCCGTTACTTCGAACCGGTCAATGAAACGGATGCCGCCGAAGGGTGTGCCATCCGGCCATTCCCCCGACAGTGTGCCGCGACAGTAGACGACGGCGTGCGCGCCTTGCGATTGCAGCGCGTCAAAGCCTTCATATGTTTTGGTAACAAAGCGGTAGCGCGGGGCAGCCCAGTCAATAAGCTCGGCGAGGCTGTGCATCGCTTGTGTGCCCGGGAATGTCATGGAAAAGCCCGCGCCAAGCATTGCTTGTGCTGCCTCAAGATCCCGCGCCTCCATTGCGGCAAGAAATTCCCGCACGGTGTCGGAGGGGCAGGGCAGGGCTGGGGCGGGTGTGCGGTGCTGGCGCCCGCGCATGTATCCGCTCACGGGCATCTCGTGGATTATCACGGTGACGGCTTCGGGCGGGGCAGGCACCACGATCCGCACCGCATCCGTGAGCGCCTCGCACAGGCGGCTCTGATCTGCAGCGCTGTAGCCTTCCAGCACATGAAGTTCAATGACCGGCATCCCGCACTCCCCTTTAGCTGTATTTTTTGTAATACAGATTATTAAGCAGGCATAGAACAATTATTTCAAGATCAAAGATACAGATTTCTTGCAATTGCGCAAAACGGTTGTAGGCTCGCAAGTATTGCAAAGGGTACGGGGGCATATGACAGTCAAAGCCGGAGATCAGTCCAGCAGTACTCTCCCGGAGGGGGGTAAGGCGCGCCGCGTCTATTTGCAGTTGCTCGATGGCATGACGCGCGGCACCTATCCCGATGGTGCAGTGCTGCCGGGGGAGCAAAAGCTCGCTGCGATGCTGGATGTGTCGCGGGTCACGGTGCGCCGTGCTTTGGATGTGCTGGAGTCCGAAGGGCGGGTCAAGCGCCGCGCAGGGGCCGGTACCACGGTATGCGCGGGTGGCGCACGCCCCTCGATGGCGGCGGACTTCACGACATTGATGCCGCAGGTCGTACAGATGGGGTATGAGACGACGGCGCGCCTGCTGTCGTTCAGCTACGGCGTACCTCCTGCCGTGGTGGCCGCTGCGATGCGCATTGCCCCACAAGCCAATGTACAGACCGCTGTGCGTCTGCGGCTGGTCGAGGAGCAGCCGTTTTCGCATCTCACCACCTATGTGCCCGAAGCGATCGCGCAGAATTATACCGAGGCCGAGTTGGCGACGACGCCGCTTTTCCGGCTGCTGGAGCGCTCGGGCGTGAAGGTGGAGACAGCGGACCAGAGCGTAAGCGCCACACTTGCTTCACCCGAAGTGGCCGGGCATCTGGGTCTGAGCGTGGGTGCGCCTTTGTTGTCGCTTAACCGCGTGGTGCGCGACGGGCAGGGCAGGGGTGTTGAATATCTTGCCGCTTTGTATCGCCCGGATATGTTCCGGCTGGAGATGAGCCTGAGCCGTGTGGGCGCGGGAGACGCGCGGCACTGGGCGCCGGTGGTTCATGCGGGCCGGGCAGAGGCGGCTGAATGAGTGCGCCGATGACATTGCTGGACAAGCTCTGGGATGCACACGAGATCCTTCAGCGCGATGATGGCACCTCGCTTTTGTGGGTCGACCGGCATCTGGTGCACGAGGGCTCTCATCACGCGTTCGCCAAGCTGAAGGAGCGGGGCAAGGCTGTATCGAATCCTGCGCTGACCTTCGGTGTAGTCGATCATTATGCGCCCACGCGCGGCGGCGCGGTCGCACCTGACATCGAGCGAATGATGGTGACGCTGGGGGAGAACGCGCGTACCCACGGCATCAGGCTGTTTGATCTGATGGACCCTGGACAGGGCATCGTGCATGTGATCGGGCCCGAGCAGGGGCTGACCCTGCCGGGACTTCTGATCAATTGTGGCGACAGCCATACCTCGACCCACGGGGCCTTCGGCGCGCTGGCGTTTGGCGTCGGTGCGACCGAAGTGGCGCATATTCTGGCGACCCAGACCATCTGGCAAAAGCGGCCGCGGGCGATGCGGATCCGGTTTGACGGGATGTTGCCGTCCGGCGTGACGGCCAAGGACATGGCGCTGCACTGGATTGCCCTGCTCGGCGCGGACGGCGCGCAGGGGCATGCGGTCGAATATGCTGGGAGTGCTGTCGAAACGTTGAGCATGGAAGCGCGGATGACCCTGTGCAATTTGAGCATCGAGGGCGGCGCGCGAATGGGCATGGTGGCGCCCGATGCCGTGACGTTCGAGTATCTGCGCGCGCGGCCATTTGCGCCGTTAGATTTCGATGCGGCTGAGGCCGATTGGCGCGCGCTAAGCTCTGACGCGGAGGCCGCATTTGACCGCGAGGTACACATCGATGCCGCCGATATAGCACCCACCGTGACTTGGGGCACGTCGCCGGAGGAGGCGGCACCGATCACTGCGCGGGTGCCCGCGCCAGATAGCCTCGGCAGCAAGGCCGCGCATGCGCGCGCCTCTCTTGACTATATGGGACTGGAGGCGGGCACGCCGCTCGACGGTGTGACGGTTGATCAGGTGTTTATCGGATCATGCACCAATGGCCGGATCGAGGATCTGCGCATGGCGGCCAAAGTGCTGGTGGGACGGCGCGCGCGGGTGCCCGGGCTCGTCTCGCCCGGATCTTCGCGGGTGAAGCGACAGGCCGAGGAGGAGGGTCTGGCGCAGATATTCACCGACGCGGGGCTTGAATGGGCCGGGGCGGGATGCTCGATGTGTGTAGGTATGAACGGCGATCTGGTGGAGAGTGGCAAGCGCTGCGCGTCTTCGACGAACCGGAATTTCAAAGGACGGCAGGGGCGTGGTGCGCGCACCCATTTGATGTCGCCGGCCATGGTCGCCGCGGCGGCAGTGGCCGGACATCTGACGGATGTGCGCCCGATGCTGGAGGGGCGGGGATGAGCGGCTGGAGCGAGCTGAGCGGCGATGCCGTGGCGCTGCGTGGCGCGAACATCGACACGGACCAGCTGATCCCCGCGCGCTTCATGTCGCAGCCGCGGGCGGATGGCTACGGCGGCTTTCTGTTGCACGATGTGCGGGTGGGTGATGAAGGCCATCCGCTCAACCATCACGCGCCACAGGTGTTGATCGCGGGGCGTAATTTCGGCAGCGGTAGCAGCCGGGAAGCAGCTGTCTACGCGCTTGTCGATTTCGGTGTGCGCGCGGTGTTTGCGCCCAGCTTTGGCGATATCTTTGCGGGCAATGCCGTCAACAACGGATTGCTCGCGGCCCAGATCGACGAAGAGCTTTGCGCCGCCCTGATGGAGGCGCTGGGGGATGGGGCAGGAGCCGCGCGGGTGGACCTTGCAGCCGGGTGCGCTGCGATCGCCGGACATGACTTCGATTTCACGCTCGACCCTGTACGCCGCGAAAAGCTGGTGAACGGCTGGGACGATATAGATCTGACGGGCCAGCATATGGATAAGATCACCGAGTTTTGTGGCGCAAGATTTGCGGCACATCCGTGGGCGATGCCCACACCACAATGACCAAAATGGACGTGTAAATGCGTCTCTAACCCAGGGAGAAGAACAAATGAAACATACGATCCTCGGCGGCATCCTCGCCACGACTGCACTGGCCGGGACGGCCTACGCGCAAGAAACCCTCACGGCGGTTCATGCCTTTCCGGAATCGCTGATCTATACAAAGTCGTTTCTCGAATTCGTGGACAAGGTGAATACCGCTGGCGAAGGCGTGATCCAGATCGAAGTGCGCGGCGGACCCGAAGCCATCGGCATGTTCCAGCAGCCCGACGCGGTACGCTCCGGCGTGGTCGACATGGTGTATACGCCTGGCAGCTTCTACGCCGGCGCGCTGCCCGAAAAGGATGCGCTCGTGACCTCGAACAAGGTCGCATCGGAAGTGCGCGCGAACGGAGGGATCGAATTGATCGACCAGATCCATCAGGAGAAGATGGGCGTCAAATACCTCGGATGGTTTGATTCCGGTGTCTGCTACAACCTTTGGACCCGCGATGCGCCGACGCTCGATGCGGACGGCAATCTGGACGTGACGGGCCTCAAGCTGCGCGGCAATGCGGTGTATAACGCGTTCTTTACCGACTATCTTGGCGCACAAGTCATCGATCTGCCGACCACCGAAGTCTATTCCGCGCTTGAGCGCGGGATCGTGGATGCGACTGGCTGGACCCAGATCGGTCTGATCGATCTGAAGTGGAACGAGTTCCTGAACTACCGGATCGAGCCGTGCTTCTTCTCGACCGATCTCGGGACCATCGTGAACCTTGAGAAGTGGAACAGCCTCTCGGAGGAAGCGCGCACTATCGTGCAGGACGTGGCGATCGCCCATGAAGCGGAATCTGCCGAGAAGCTGGGCGCTGTGCGCGATGCCGATTTCGCGGCACTCGAAGAGGCCGGTATGGAGGTCATCACGCTCGAAGGGGCGGCGGCCGATGCCTACCTTGAAGCGGCCGTATCGAGCACATGGGACCGTATGAAAGGCCTGATGGAAGAGAGCCCGCAGGGTGCCGGTAACTACGACAAGCTGATCGAGCTTTTCTACACCAAGTAAGACAAGAGTGCGCCGGGGATTTCTCCGGCGCACGCCATCATTCAGGGGTACGAGATGGACGTAATCGGCAGGCTGTACCTTTGGGTGCTCTACATTATGGCAGGTATCGCCGGGGCGATGCTGATCTGGCTGATGATCTCCGTCGTAACTTCTGTGACGATGCGCAATCTGGGGATGCAGCCCTTTGCCTGGCTGTTTACATCGAGCGAATACGCGATCCTGTATATGACGATGCTTGGTGCGCCCTGGCTCGTGCGCGAAAAGGGGCATGTGCATATCGAACTGGTGACCGCTGCGCTGCCCGCACCCGCGCGGCGGCTGGTGAGCCGGTTCGTCGCGGCGAGCTGTGTGGCGGTCTGCGCCATTCTTGCGTGGAAGGGTGCGGAGCTGATGATCACTAACTACACCCGTAACGATCTTGATGTGCGGGCCTATTACTTTCCCAAATGGATCCTGACAGCTGCCTTTCCGGTCAGCTTCGGGTTGATGACAATCGAGTTTGGGCGCTACGTGTTCGGGTCCGATCTGATGCACTCGGGCGAAGCAGGGATCCACGAATAATGGAATGGTTTGAATCCCTCGGCCTCTTGCTGGGCGCGATCCTGATTTTGATGGCCATTGGCATGCCCGTCGCGCTGGCCTTTCTGGCGGCTAATATCATCGGTGCGTGGTTTTTCATGGGCGGCGCGCGCGGTGTCACCCTGATGCTCAACAACGGGTTCGGGGGTCTGACGAATTTCGCGCTTGTGCCGATCCCTCTCTTTCTGCTGATGGGAGAGATCTTCTTTCACACTGGGCTGGGCGCGCGGATGTTCAACGCAATCGACAAGCTGCTGGGCAAACTGCCCGGGCGGCTGAGCTATGTGACCGTGCTGGGTGGTACGGCGTTTTCGACGCTGTCAGGCTCCTCGATGGGCTCTACGGCACTGTTAGGCTCGCTCATGGTGCCGGAAATGACCAACCGGGGCTATAAAAAGCATATGTCCATCGGGCCGATCCTCGGCACGGGCGGGCTTGCGATCATCATCCCGCCGTCGGCGTTGGCCGTTCTGCTGGCGACGCTGGCGCGCATTGATGTGGGCGCGCTGCTGATTGCGGGGATCATCCCCGGCCTGATCCTCGCCTCCTTTTACATCGTAACGATCTATATCCAGACCAAGATCGACCCGACTGCCGCGCCGCCCTACGAGGTGGAAACGCTGAGCGCTGGCGAGAAGCTGGGCCTGCTGTTCAAGGACATCCTGCCGATGCTGTCGGTGATGGTGCTGATCGTGATCGGCATGGTCGGGGGCCTCATCACCCCGTCGGAGGCAGCGGCATTCGGTGCGCTTGGCGTCCTGATCCTCGGGGTGATCTTCCGCTGCCTGACGTGGGAGGCGATGAAGAAATCCATCATCGGCGCGCTGCGTGTGACGCTCATGGCTTATCTGATCGTTTTCGGTTCGGCCACGTTTAGCCAGCTGCTTGCCTTCTCCGGCGCGAGCTCCGGCTTGATCCGCTGGGCAACCTCGTTTGATCTGGCGCCGCTGGCGATGCTGCTGATCATGTTTTCGGTGCTCCTGGTGCTGGGGATGTTCATGGAGCAGATTTCAATGATGTTGCTGACCGTCCCGATCTTCTTTCCGCTAGCCCTGACCTTGGGCTATGATCCGATCTGGTTCGGCCTGATCATCCTGCTGGCGCTCGAGATCAGCTTTACCACGCCACCTTTCGGCCTCTTGTTGTTCGTGATGAAGGGCGTGGCGCCGAAAGAAACGACCATGCGTGACATTTATGGCGCGGCCATTCCCTACATGGGATGCTCGATTTTATTGGTCGCTCTGCTGATTTTGTTCCCGCAGTTGGCGCTCTGGCTCCCGGGATTGTGAGAGCGCGGCTTTTGCTTGGTTTGGCGGTATACTTGCGCGTTGCAGTGCTTTATTCATGACCCAAATCGCCGATGGCCCGCGCGCCTCGTCATCTATTCTGCTGGAGCTTCTCACATGCGTTTGTTTTCTTTTGTTCTCGTTTCTGTCTTGGCCCTAGCCCTTCCTGCCGCCGCGCAGGAACGGTCGTTCAACTTCGCGCTCGGGCTAGGTGTCGGCGCGGCTCCCGAATACATGGGCTCGGATGAATATGGCGCGCTGGTATTTCCAACCTTCACGTTCGGATCGCTCAAATGGGGTGCGATCGATGCGGGTAACGGGGTGCGCAATGCTCCTGATAACGGGTTTTCCGTCGAGGCGGCCTACCGCGTTCTAGGCGAGAGGACTGCCGACGACAGCCCCGAGCTGGCCGGTCTTGCGGATATCGACATCGCACTGGAGTTGGGTCTGGGTCTGAAATATCAAGAAACGAACTGGATGATTTTCGGTGACGTTCGCAAGGGTGTGACGGGCCACTCCGGCGTGACGGGCACGATCGGGTCGGATCTGATCATGCGCCCCAATAACCGGATGATGTTTACCGTCGGTCCGCGCTTTAATTTCGGCAATGACGAATTTGCTGATACCTACTTTGGTGTTGATACGGCCACCGCCAACTTCGGGGCTTTCACGGCTACCGGCGGCGCGATGAGCGCGGGCGTACAGATGACCGGGTCCTATTACATCAATGATAAGTGGTCGCTCGATGGTATCTTGAGCTACGAAAAACTGCTGGGCGATGCGGCAGACAGCCCGATCACCGTTGCCGGCTCCGAGGACCAGTGGCGCGTCGGTCTTGGCGTGAGCCGGATTTTCAATCTCAACTTCTAAGTAAACTCACTGTTGAAACGGAGCACTGCAATGCACATCGACGAAGCGATGCAAGGGCGGCGTAGTATCCGCGGATTTCAAGATAAGCCTGTGCCGAAGGCGCTGATTGAAGAGGTGATCGCGCTCGCCAATCGCGCACCATCGTCGATGAATACGCAGCCATGGCATTTGCACGTCCTGACGGGTGCGCCGCTGGAGCGGGTGCGGGAAGGTAACTCCACCCGCATGTTGAATGGGGTGCCGCCAGTGCGCGAGATCGTAGATCATGGCAACTACGAGGGGCCGCACCGCGATCGCCAGGTCGGCATCGCCAAGCAGCTGTTCGCGGCCATGGGTATTGCGCGCGAAGACAAGGAGATGCGGCAGGATTGGGTGATGCGCGGGTTTCGCCAGTTTGACGCGCCTGTGTCTATAGTCGTGACCTTCGATAAATCTCTTGATGGCGGCACGATCGCACATTTCGATCTGGGTGCGGTCACCTATGGCCTGACGTTGGCCGCGTGGTCGCGTGGTCTGGGCTGTGTGATCAACGGGCAGGGGATCATGCAATCGCCCGTAGTGCGCGAACACGCGCAGATCCCGGACGATCAGGTGATCATGACCTGCGTCGCGATGGGCTGGCCGGATGAGGAGTTTTCGGCGAATGCCGTCGTCTCGACCCGCAGGGATGTGTCCGAAGTGGCGAGCTTCGTCGGCTTCGAAGACTGAAACCAGGTGCGCCCGCCGCGCATTTCACGCTTTAAGCTACGATCATTCTGACTATGCTGCCGCCTGAAAGACCAAGGAGACAGCACCATGAAACTTGCCCGACTTCGGACCACAGACGGTATCCGCCCCGCGCTGATCGACGCGCAGGGCGCCGCGCACGATATCTCGTCGGTGGTGGCTGACATCACCGCGCAGACTCTTGTAGAGATGGCCGCGCTGCGCGATCTCAAGCCAGAGGACTTTCCGGTGATCGAGGGCGAATATGCGCCGGTCCTGGATGATGTTCGGCGGATGTTCTGCATCGGGCTCAACTACTCGGATCATGCGGCCGAGGCTGGCATGGCGATCCCGACCGAGCCGATTCTGTTTATGAAATCCTGCCCGGCAACGGGAGCCAATGATCCGATCATCCTGCCGAAGGGATCGCAAAAGACCGATTGGGAAGTCGAGCTTGGCGTGGTGATCGGCACCCGTGCGCATCATGTGGCGGAGGCGGATGCACTGGCCCATGTGGCGGGCTATTGCGTGATCAACGATGTGTCCGAGCGGGCCTTTCAGACCGAGCGGGGCGGGCAGTGGACCAAGGGGAAATCCTGCGACAGTTTCGGCCCCGTGGGTCCATGGCTGGTGAGTCCGGACGAGGTGCCCGATCCTCAGGCCCTAGAAATGTACCTCGATGTGAACGGCACGCGCTGCCAGACCGGCAGCACCGCTACTATGGTGTTTGGCGTGGCCCATATCATCTCTTATCTGAGCAGCTTCGTGACGCTCGTGCCCGGTGATGTGATCTCGACCGGGACGCCGCCGGGCGTGGGCATGGGCATGAAGCCGCCGCAGTATTTGCGCGCCGGAGACGTGGTCGAGCTTGGGATCGAGGGCTTGGGTGTCCAGCGGCAGACGGTCGTGGCCTACCACGAAGCACTTTGAGAAAGCCCGTGCTGCGTCTTGCAGCACTGAAGGGCGGCGCGTACATCACGTGAGCACCCGACGTACAGAGAAAGAGCCCTGATGCCTGACGAAAAACAGATATTGGCCACTGCGGCGCAGGTGCTGGAGCTTGAGGGGCAGGCCCTCGTGCGCATGGCATCGAATCTGCCGGATGATTTTGTGGGCGCCGTTGAGCGGATCTTACAGATCAAAGGGCGGATCATTCTGTCTGGCATCGGCAAATCTGGACATATCGCGCGGAAGATCGCTTCGACCCTCGCCTCGACCGGGACGCCAGCGTATTTCGTGCATCCTGCGGAGGCGAGCCATGGTGATCTGGGGATGATCACGCAGGACGATTTGTGCATCTTATTGTCCAATTCCGGCGAGACGAGCGAGCTGGGCGATCTGATCAACCACACGCGGCGCTTCTCGATTCCGATGATCGGAATGAGCAGCAAGGAAGGCAGCACCCTGATGCGCGCTGCCGATCTGCGCCTGACCTTGCCGCAGGAGCCGGAAGCGGGCAGCGGGATCGCGCCCACCACGTCGACGACGTTGGCGCTGGCGCTCGGGGATGCGCTGGCCATGGCACTGATGGAGCAGCGCGGGTTCTTGTCGGAGCATTTCCGGACCTATCATCCCGGCGGCAAGCTCGGCGCCCAGCTGGCGCTTGTGCACCAGTTGATGCACGGGGCTGACGCGATGGCCGTGGTTGC
>Ga0306910_1000105_pt1 | contig 53357 bp, 40 predicted proteins | sample AntRauMFilla2698_FD_190438 | JGI IMG/M metagenome (GOLD analysis project Ga0306910, IMG submission 190438) | Saline lake microbial communities from Rauer Islands, Antarctica - Metagenome Filla 2 #698 (v2) (version 2) | ecosystem: Environmental > Aquatic > Non-marine Saline and Alkaline > Saline ... | reverse complement strand
AGGTGAGCGAATAGTCTTGAGTGGTTAGTCGTGAGAAGTGAGTGAATAGTGGTGAGTTTGAATACATGTCAGTTCGAGTGAATTTGACTTTTGAAAAAAGTGAAATTTGTATCGAGAACCCGATTAAGCCCATTGGAGCTATTAGTGTTGAGTCGTGAGAGGTAAGTTTAAATAATTTCGAAATCATACTGCTTAATACAATAAGCATTTATTATCTATATTTGCTTAATATAACAAGCAATAATGAATAGTATTCAAGAAAAATTTCAAAGAAAAATACAAGACACGTCTTTAAGTTTTATTAGAAGTCAAATGACCGATATAGCTTGGGAAGCAAGGTTAATTGGAATAAAAGGCGCTAGAGGAGTAGGTAAAACTACCTTATTATTACAATACATAAAAAAGAACCTGCCAATTAACGAGGAAACGCTCTATGTAAGTTTAGATAATATTTGGTTTACCGAAAACAATTTATCTGACCTGACTGATAGCTTTATAAAAAAAGGAGGAAAGTATTTATTTCTAGATGAAGTTCATAAATACCCTAATTGGGCTCAGGAATTAAAAAATATTTACGATGATTACCCTCAGTTAAAAATTGTTTTCACGGGCTCATCTCTTTTAGAAATTTTAAATGCTCGCGCCGACCTGAGTCGCAGAGCTATTATCTATACGATGCAAGGCTTATCCTACCGGGAATATTTAAATTTGATACTAAAGGTGGAGATGCCAATACTTTCTTTAGAAGACATTGTATCAAATCATACAAAACTTGCTCAAGATCTAAATAATACAATTAAGCCACTTCAACATTTCGACAGCTATCTAAAAAGTGGGTATTATCCCTTTTTCCTAGAGGCCCCAGCTTTGTATTTTCAACGTTTGGAAGAGGTCATCAATTTAATATTAGAAATAGAATTACCCTTGCTCCGAAAAGTAGACATCGCTTACATCAATAAGCTAAAACAGCTGCTACAGATCATTGCCCAATCGGTGCCATTTATGCCAAACATCAGCAAGCTTAGTGAACGTATAGGAATCAACCGCAACACCCTCATAAGTTACTTGTATTTTCTAAATGAGGCTCATATCATCAAAAACTTATACAGGGATGCAAAAGGCATTTCTCAACTCCAGAAACCAGATAAAATATACCTTGATAATACAAATTTACAGTACGCTTTTTCGACTAACAATGCTAACATCGGTAATATAAGGGAAACGTTCTTCGTTAACCAATTGTCTTATAAACACCTCGTAGAATATACAAAGCAAGGAGATTTTAGGGTTGATGGGATGTATACATTTGAAATTGGCGGACCCCAAAAAACCAAGAAACAAATAAAAGATTTGGAAAACGCCTTCATCGCCTCAGATGATATTGAATACGGTTATCAAAATAAAATTCCTTTGTGGTTATTTGGATTTTTATATTGATTTGGTGGTCAGTTTTTTGTTTAGCGGGGCATTACTTTAAATGGTCAAGGGTCAATGAGTCGTTAGTGGTAAGTGAATAGTGGTGAGTGGTGAGAGGTAAACCAGATCTCATATTTAAAATTTCAAAATTGACAATTCAAATTTTTTTCTGTGAATGTCAGTTCGAGCCTGCCTGCGTTCCTTGGTAGGCAGGTGAATTTGACTTTTGAAAAAAGTGAAATTTGTATCGAGAACTCGCCTTAGCTCATAACTTCAAACTACTTCTCGATACAATTTTCTATCGAAAATCACTCGAAGTGACAGTGAGTGGTTAGCCGTGAGTGGTGAGCTTGAATACATGTCAGTTCGAGCCTGCCTGCGTTCCTTGGTAGGCAGGTGAATTTGACTTTTGAAAAAAGTGAAATTTGTATCGAGAACTCTTTTTAGCTCAAAACTTCATAACACTTCTCGATACAATTTTCTATCGAAAATCACTCGAAGTGACAGTGAGTGGTTAGCCGTGAGTGGTGAGATTGAATATATGTCAGTTCGAGCCTGCCTGCGTTCCTTGGTAGGCAGGTGAATTTGACTTTTGAAAAAAGTGAAATTTGTATCGAGAACTCGCCTTAGCTCATAACTTCAAACTACTTCTCGATACAATTTTCTATCGAAAATCACTCGAAGTGACAGTGAGTGGTTAGCCGTGAGTGGTGAGATTGAATATATGTCAGTTCGAGCCTGCCTGCGTTCTTTGGTAGGCAGGTGAGTTTGACTTTTGAAAAAAGTGAAACTTGTATCGAGAACTCGCCTTAGCTCATAACTTCAAACTACTTCTCGATACAATTTTCTATCGAAAATCACTCGAAGTGGCAAGTGAGTCTTGAGAGGTGAACTGGTAGGCTAGTGGCTGAGATCTCTCGTCACTGCGTTTCCCTCGAGATGACAATGCTGGCATCAAGTTTCTAGATACTTAGGAAACGGCCTATTGAAAAAAAGTTAAAAATCAAGGAAGCAGCTTGGGAAAAGAGATGAAAATCTGTTTGAGTCACGCTTTTGCGTGATGAGTTATTTTTCATCTGTGGCTGGGGGTTCCGTAGGATTTTCTAGTTTTTTTCAAACAGCCTAGTCTTTTTTGTTTCTTTTTTGGGCGATGCAAAAAAGAAAAGAGAGAGAAATTTTATCTAGGGCTTAAACAAGAAATTACATCACTTATAAAGATTCCGCATCGCGCTATCGCTTGTACGGAATGAGAAAGATTCCGCATCGCGGCTATCGCCTTGCACGGAATGGGAGAGATTCCTCGTCGAAGTAAAAAGAACTTCTCTGTCGGAATGACAATTACAGGAACTCGAAATGACAAGCTAATGACTTAATACGCACTATTATAGTGCAAATTATTATAAAAAACGCACTACGAAAGTGCAAATAACCGTATATTTGCATAGATAAATAACAATGGATAGCTTATTTGAATATTCCAATCAATTAATTGCCAGGGTAGATACGGCATTTATTCGCTATTCCTACCATCAGATGAATTGGCAAAACAGACTAATTGGGCTTATAGGTCCACGGGGTGTTGGTAAAACTACTTTAGTTTTGCAATACATCAAAAGCAATCTGAATTTTCAACAGACCCTTTAGGTTACAGCCGAGGATTTTTATTTTCCCAAAAACCGTTTAACTCATCTTGCCGACGATTTTGTAAAATCGGGAGGTAAATATTTGTTTATAGACGAAATACACAAATACCCTGACTGGTCTAAAGAGCTGAAATTAATTTACGATTATCATCAAGATTTGAAAGTGGTTTTTACTGGCTCATCAGTGCTTGATATCAAAAAAGGCAGCTCAGATTTGAGTAGAAGAGCTGTGGTTTATACTATGCAAGGCTTATCTTTTCGTGAATATTTAATGCTGTTTCATCAGAAGCAAGTACCAAAATTTTCCTTGGAGGAGATCGTGAATCATCAGGTAGATGTGCCGCAAATTCCACACCCTCTTCCTTTGTTTGCTGACTATCTAAAAAAAGGGTACTATCCCTTTGCCAAAGAAGATGATTTCGGTTTGAAATTACAGCAGGTCGTCAATCAAACCTTGGAAGTAGATATTCCTACTTATGCAGAAATGAATATGGCGACAGGCAGAAAATTGAAGCAATTACTTGCTATTGTAGCGCAGAGCGCACCGTTTAAACCGAATATGAGTAAAATTGCCGAAATGCTTAAAATCAGTCGAAACAACATAGCCGATTATCTCCTTTATATGGAAGAAGCAGGAATGATTGCTCAGTTTAGAACTCCTACAAAAGGAATTCGGGCTTTGGGAAAAGTAGATAAGGTGTATTTGGACAATACCAATTTAGTATATAATTTAGCTGAAGAACATCAAAATATAGGAAATGTAAGGGAAACCTTCTTTCTGAATCAGTTGAGAGTGAATCATCAAATATCTTCATCGGTATTAGGTGATTTTAAAATGGATACCATGGATTTTGAAATTGGAGGAAAAAATAAAAACTTAAAACAAATTAAAAATGCTAAGAAAGGATTTTTAGTTAAGGATGACATAGAAAGAGGTTTTCTAAATACCATTCCCCTATGGCATTTTGGATTGATGTATTGAAATCATGATGGGTAGACTGGTAAACTGGTGGCTGAGTTATTTTTCTCTTGAAAAAATTATATCGAAGTGACATTAAATATTCAACTTTAGTACACCACTTAAACAGATTCCGCATCGCTGCAAACGCCTTGCACGGAATGACAATCAAATTTTCTTCTGTTAATGTCAGTTAGAGTGAATTTTAGTTTTGAAAAAAGTGAAATTTGTATCGAGAACTCGCCTAAGCTCATAACTTCAAATTACTTCTCGATACAATTTTCTATCGAAAATCACTCGAAGTGACAGTGAGTGGTTAGCCGTGAGAGGTGAAGTATATTTCATATTTAAAATTTCAAAATTGACAATTCAAATTTTAATAAAAACAACAAAAAGATAGTTAGAAAACGGCCTACTAAATTAAGCCGTAAAAATTAAAGTGAAGATGACGTGAAATTTTAGACTGTTTGAGGCTGTTTTTCAGCCGAGTTTCTAAAATTTAGACAGCAAACGTAAATTTTAGGAATAATTTCGTAAGCCTAGTCTTTTTTGTTTCTCCCGACCCTTCGGGATTGGGCGATGCAAAAAAGAAAAGAATGTAATATAATTGAAAGGTTTAAAAGCTATGAGAGGTGACAAGTGAGTCTTGAGAGGTGAGTGGTGAATACCGAATATTGAATAAGGATTGCTGAACACAGAATAGCGAACAGTGAATAGTCGTGAGTGGTTAGTCGTGAGATTGAATATATGTCAGTTCGAGTGAATTTTACTTTTGAAAAAAGTGAAATTTGTATCGAGAACTCGATTAAACGTAAAACTTCAAACTACTTCTCGATACAATTTTCTATCGAAAATCACTCGAAGTGACAGCCTTAAAGTGAGAGTTTCTCAGCAAATAGTGGAAAACATCTCATTTCATATTTAAAAATTAAAAGAGTGCCCCACCAATTTTAGATTATCCATTTTGAAGTTTTCATCTAAAATCTGGACGACTAGAACAATTACTTAAAAAAAAACTATAATTTCGTAATCCAGCTTATTAAATAATTTTCAATAAAACAATCTTTAAGTTTTCAATGACAATAACTTAGAATTAACATACATAAAGATCTATTATTAATTAATGATATCACTAACAAATACAATGACTAAAACAATAAAAAACATCTGCTGTATTGGCGCAGGTTACGTAGGTGGACCAACAATGGCTGTGATTGCCCAGAAATGCCCAGAAATTAAAGTTCATGTAGTAGATATCAACGAATCACGAGTGGCAGCTTGGAATGATCCCAATGTTGAAAACATTCCGATTTATGAACCTGGCTTATCTGAAATTGTTGCGGAAACACGTGACAAAAATCTATTTTTCTCCACAAAAGTAGATGAAGCTATTGATCAAGCGGATATTATTTTTATTTCAGTAAATACCCCAACTAAAACTTATGGTATCGGTAAAGGCATGGCCGCTGATCTTAAATTTATCGAACTATGCGCTCGCCAAATTGCACGTGTAGCCAAGACTGACAAAATTATCGTTGAAAAGTCAACGTTGCCAGTGAGAACTGCAGAGGCATTAAAGGATATACTTCATAATACTGGGAATGGTATCAATTTTCAAATTTTGTCTAATCCAGAGTTTCTCGCTGAAGGTACTGCTGTTGATGATTTATTAGATCCTGACCGTATTTTGATTGGTGGCGATACACATACAGCAGAAGGTCAAACCGCTATGCAGACTTTGGTAGATGTCTATGCCCATTGGGTACCAAAGGCTCAAATTTTGACGACTAATGTTTGGTCTTCGGAGTTGTCCAAACTCACTGCCAATGCTTTTTTAGCACAACGGATCTCCAGTATTAATGCCATGAGTGAAATTTGTGAAAAAACGGGTGCAAATGTCGATGAAGTGGCACGCGCTATAGGTATGGATTCCAGAATCGGTTCTAAGTTTTTAAAGTCTTCGGTAGGTTTTGGGGGCTCGTGTTTTCAAAAGGACATTCTCAATTTAGTCTACATATCTAAGTCTTTAGGACTTCAAGAAGTGGCAGATTATTGGGAGCAAGTGATTATACTCAATGACCACCAAAAGCGTCGCTTTGCCAAGAATATTGTCAAAACACTATACAATACAGTCTCTGGTAAGCAAATAGCGATGTTAGGTTGGGCTTTCAAAAAAGACACCAATGATACGAGGGAGTCGGCGGCGATTTACGTATCAGATTATCTTTTAAGTGAGCAAGCTGATGTTATTGTTTATGATCCGAAAGTCAGGACAGAACAAATTTATGCTGACTTAGAGTATTTAGGTCATCATGATTCTGAAACCATTCGCCAACGGGTGAAAGTTGTCAAAACCGCAAAAGAGGCTTGTCAAAATGCCCATGCTATTGCAGTGATGACAGAATGGGATGAGTTCAAATCTTTAGATTGGAAAAGCATTTATGACGATATGTACAAACCTGCTTTTGTTTTTGATGGTCGACGAATACTTGACCAGATCAGCATGGAAGCACTCGGATTTAATTTGAATATTATTGGCAACTAACTTATATATAAGGCGTTTCCTGTGTTAAATGAAAACGCTTTTATTTTGAGTTAAATATATGTCAGTTCGAGCCTGCCTGCGTTCCTTGGTAGGCAGGTGAATTTGACTTTTGAAAAAAGTGAAATTTGTATCGAGAACTCGATTAAACGTAAAACTTCAAAGCACTTCTCGATACAATTTTCTATCGAAAATCACTCGAAGTGACAGTGAGTGTTTAGTCTTGAGAGGTGAGCTTGAATACATGTCAGTTCGAGTGAATTTGACTTTTGAAAAAAGTGAAATTTGTATCGAGAACTCTTTTTAGCTCAAAACTTCATAACACTTCTCGATACAATTTTCTATCGAAAATCACTCGAAGTGACGAGTGAGTCTTGAGTCGTGAGGGGTAAACAAGATTTCATATTTAAAATTTCAAAATTTACAATTCAAATTTTCTTCTGTTAATGTCAGTTCGAGTGAATTTTGCTTTTGAAAAAAGTGAAATTTGTATCGAGAACTCGATTAAACGTAAAACTTAAGACTACTTCTCGATACAATTTTCTAACGAAAATCACTCGAAGTGACAGCCTCGAGCCTTTAGGCTTCTAGATACAAAGAAAACGGCCTACTAAATTCAGCCGTAAAAATTAAAGTGAAGATGTCGTAAAATTTTAGACTGTTTGAGGCTGTTTTTTTCAGCCGAGTTTCTAAAATTTAGACAGCAAACGTAAATTTTAGGAAGAATTTCGTGAGCCTAGTCTTTTTTGTTTCTCCCGACCCTTCGGGATTGGGCGATGCAAAAAAGAAAAGAGAGAGAAATTTTATCCAGGGCTTAAACAAAAAATTACTTAAAACCTAAATACATCACTTATAAGGATTCCGCATCTCGCTATCGCTCGCACGGAATGACAGAGATATCTTGATATTTAGAAAACGGCCTACTTTTTATGGAGGTTAGAAAACAAAAAAGTGGTGAAGAAAGGATAAAGGAGCAAAGCACTAGTGAAACGGTTTGCTTTGCGTGGAGGAACCGCTTTTATAGTTTTCAAAGACATAAAAATAAGCCTAGTCTTTTTTGTTTCTCCCGACCCTTCGGGATTGGGCGATGCAAAAAAGAAAAGAATGTAATATAATTGAAAGGTTTAAAAGCTATGAGAGGTGACAAGTGAGTCTTGAGTGGTGAGAGGTGAGATTGAATACACGTCAGTTCGAGTGAATTTGACTTTTGAAAAAAGTAAAATTTGTATCGAGAACTCGATTAAACGTAAAACTTAAGACTACTTCTCGATACAATTTTCTAACGAAAATCACTCGAAGTGACAAGTGAGTCTTGAGTGGTGAGTTAAACTAATTTTGAATTTATAATTAAGAATTTTTAATTAAATGAATGTCAGTTCGAGTGAATTTGACTTTTGAAAAAAGTAAAATTTGTATCGAGAACTCGATTAAACGTAAAACTTCAAACTACTTCTCGATATAATTTTCTATCGAAAATCACTCGAAGTGACAAGTGAGTCGTGAGATTGAATATATGTCAGTTCGAGTGAATTTTGCTTTTGAAAAAAGTAAAATTTGTATCGAGAACTCGATTAAACGTAAAACTTAAGACTACTTCTCGATACAATTTTCTATCGAAAATCACTCGAAGTGACAAGTGAGTCTTGAGTGGTGAGTTAAACTAATTTTGAATTTATAATTAAGAATTTTTAATTAAATGAATGTCAGTTCGAGTGAATTTGACTTTTGAAAAAAGTAAAATTTGTATCGAGAACTCGATTAAACGTAAAACTTAAGACTACTTCTCGATACAATTTTCTAACGAAAATCACTCGAAGTGACAGCCTCGAGCCTTTAGGCTTCTAGATACAAAGAAAACGGCCTACTAAATTCAGCCGTAAAAATTAAAGTGAAGATGTCGTAAAATTTTAGACTGTTTGAGGCTGTTTTTTTCAGCCGAGTTTCTAAAATTTAGACAGCAAACGTAAATTTTAGGAAGAATTTCGTGAGCCTAGTCTTTTTTGTTTCTCCCGACCCTTCGGGATTGGGCGATGCAAAAAAGAAAAGAGAGAGAAATTTTATCCAGGGCTTAAACAAAAAATTACTTAAAACCTAAATACATCACTTATAAGGATTCCGCATCTCGCTATCGCTCGCACGGAATGACAGAGATATCTTGATATTTAGAAAACGGCCTACTTTTTATGGAGGTTAGAAAACAAAAAAGTGGTGAAGAAAGGATGAAGGAGCAAAGCACTAGTGAAACGGTTTGCTTTGCGTGGAGGAACCGCTTTTGTAGTTTTCAAAGACATAAAAATAAGCCTAGTCTTTTTTGTTTCTCCCGACCCTTCGGGATTGGGCGATGCAAAAAAGAAAAGAGAACATAAATGTTATAGAGAAATGAACTAATCTCCGAACTTTAAACTACTTCTCGATACAATTTTCTATCGAAAATCACTCGAAGTGACGAGTGAGTCTTGAGTGGTGAGAGGTGAGTTTGAATACATGTCAGTTCGAGTGAATTTTGCTTTTGAAAAAAGTGAAATTTGTATCGAGAACTCGACTAAGCTCATAACTTCAAACTACTTCTCGATACAATTTTCTATCGAAAATCACTCGAAGTGACAGCTTCGAGCCTTTAGGCTTCTAGATACAAAGAAAACGGCTTACTTTTTATGGAGGTTAGAAAACAAAAAAGTGGTGAAGAAAGGATAATGCAGCAAAGCGCTAGTGAAACGGTTTGCTTTGCGTGGAGGAACCGCTTTTGTAGTTTTCAAAGACATAAAAATAAGCCTAGTCTTTTTTGTTTCTCCCGACCCTTCGGGATTGGGCGATGCAAAAAAGAAAAGAGAACATAAATGTTATAGAGAAATGAACTAATCTCCGAACTTTAAACTACTTCTCGATACAATTTTCTATCTAAATCACTCGAAATGACGAGTGAGTCTTGAGTGCTTAGTCTTGAGAGGTGAGTTCAATCGATAAGCCTAAAGCATTGGCAAGTAAAGCGAAATTCGATAATCGAATATCTTCTCCGTTTTCAATCCTAGAAATATAAGGTCTCTTCTTTCCAACCTTTTCTGCCAGATTCTCCTGACTCATATGCAATTCCTTTCTTCGGTTCTTAATGATTTCTCCAAAATAATAGGAAAAAGCATCTTCTCTAAATTCTTCCCGCTCTTTTGAGCCTTCTTTTCCATATCGTTTTGAAATCAGTTCTTTTGCGTTTATTGATTTTCCCATAATTACTCTTCTTTTAGATAGTCTTCTACTATTTTTTCACTGTGTTGGATGGCCTTTTTATAATCTTTAGTTCCCTTTTTCTGAAATCCATATAAGCAAACTGCTTTTTTACATTCGGCAAAATTCATATGGTCAATCGCAAAAATTATAATTCGATATTCATTTCCTGCTTTAATTCGTAACTCATAAAACGGTGTCGATTGAAGCTTTTTGAGAAAGTTAGCATTCACTACTTTAATTTCACCGATAATTTCAATAAGTTGGAAGAATTTAAGGCCAACTCTTTCGTTTTGGTTGTCGATAAATTCCAAACATTTTTCTGTAATATCGATTTCTCTCACACTACAAATGTAACGAATAAGTTACAAAGGTGTCTTGTTTTAAACGATTTTTCTCTGTAGGAAGATTTTGAGGTACACAGTTTTCTATCTAAAATCACCTGCCTTCCAAGGAACGCAGGCAGGCTCGAAGTGACAAGTGAGTCTTGAGTATTTAGTCGTGAGAGGTGAGTTGAAATAATTATGAATTTTTAATTGAAAAAATGTCAGTTCGAGTGAATTTTAGTTTTGAAAAAAGTGAAATTTGTATCGAGAACTCGTCTAATCTCAAGACTTCAAAGCACTTCTCGATACAATTTTCTATCGAAAATCACTCGAAGTGACGAGTGAGTCTTGAGTGGTGAGAGGTGAGCTTGAATACATGTCAGTTCGAGTGAATTTTGCTTTTGAAAAAAGTAAAATTTGTATCGAGAACTCTTTTTAGCTCAAAACTTCATAACACTTCTCGATACAATTTTCTATCGAAAATCACTCGAAGTGACAGTGAGTCTTGAGAGGTGAACTGGTAGGCTAGTGGCTGAGATCTCTCGTCACTGCGTTTCCCTCGAGATGACAATGCTGGCATCAAGTTTCTAGATACTTAGAAACCGGCCTATTGAAAAAAAGTTAAAAATCAAGGAAGCAGCTTGGGAAAAGAGATGAAAATCTGTTTGAGTCACGCTTTTGCGTGATGAGTTATTTTTCATCTGTGGCTGGGGATTCCGTAGGATTTTCTAGTTTTTTTCAAACAGCCTAGTCTTTTTTGTTTCTTTTTTGGGCGATGCAAAAAAGAAAAGAGAGAGAAAATGATATAGAGACATGAACTAATCTCCTAACTTTAAACTACTTCTTGATACAATTTTCTATCGAAAATCACTCGAAGTGACAGCCTCGAGCCTTTAGGCTTCTAGATACAAAGAAAACGGCCTACTAAATTAAGCCGTAAAAATTGAAGCAAAAGCCTCGTAAAATTTTAGACTGTCTGAGGCTGTTTTCAGCCGAGTTTCTAAAATTTAGAGGGTGAGCGATAATTTTAGGAAGAATTTCGTAAGCCTAGTCTTTTTTGTTTCTTTTTTGGGCGATGCAAAAAAGAAAAGAGAGTAATGCTATCTAAAGCTTAAATAAGAAATTACATCACTTATAAAGATTCCGCATCGCGGCTACCGCCTTGCACGGAATGGGAAAGATTCCTCGTCGAAGTAAAAAGAACTTCTCTGTCGGAATGACAAGGGTGAATTGGTGGCTGAGTGACTCGATTTTTTATAACGGGGCGTATCGAAGCCATATTAAAATAAGTCTTGAGTTTGGTATAAATTTTAAAATAATAGAACAAAACAACAATAAAAGTAATAACTTTGTATCCACATTTTATAACTTATGGAAGTATCAATTATAAAAATAGGAAACTCTAAAGGATTAAGGTTGAGTAAAACTATATTAGAAAAATACCAGATTAAAGATAAAGTTGAGCTCATTTTAGAAAAAGGTCAAATTATTCTTAGACCTGTAGATAATCCTAGAAAAAACTGGGAGAAAAAGTTCAAAGAAATGTCGAAAAATGATGACGATACGCTTCTTATCAATGATGTTTTTGAAGAGGATACCTTTGAAGAATGGAACTAAATCAATATTCAATTGTTCTCGTCAATTTAGATCCCACAACGGGAAGTGAGATCAGAAAAACAAGGCCTTGTGTCATCATTTCACCAGACGAAATGAACAAATTTCTAAAGACCATTGTTGTAGCACCCATGACAACAACTCTAAAAGCTTATCCCACTCGAGTACCTGTTGAATCCAATGGTAAAAAAGGAATGATAGTCATAGATCAAGTCCGAACCATCGACAAACAAAGAGTCCTCAAAGTTTTTGACTCACTAAAACAATCTGAAATAGACAAGTGTAAAGAAGTTTTAAAAGAAACTTTTGTGGATTAGTTATTTGTGACTGGAGATGGGTCGTTAGTGGTAAGTGAATAGTGGTGAGAAGTAAACCAGATTTCATATTTAAAATTTCAAAATTTGCAAATTCAAATTTTTTCTGTTAATGTCAGTTCGAGTGAATTTTGCTTTTGAAAAAAGTGAAATTTGTATCGAGAACTCGATTAAGCCAAAGGGAGCTATTAGAGGTGAGCGAATAGCTGTGAGAGGTGAGTTTAAATAATTTTTAATTCTTAATTAAGAGTTTTTAATTGAATACATTTCAGCATCTTCATTAACTTCAAACTACTTCTCGATACAATTTTCTATCGAAAATCACTCGAAGTGACAACCTAGAAGTGTCAGGTTTCACGATACAAAGAAAAACGGCCTATTGAAAAAAAGTTAAAAATCAAGGAAGCAGCTTGGGAAAAGAGATGAAAATCTGTTTGAGTCACGCTTTTGCGTGATGAGTTATTTTTCATCTGTGGCTGGGGATTCCGTAGGATTTTCTAGTTTTTTTCAAACAGCCTAGTCTTTTTTGTTTCTTTTTTGGGCGATGCAAAAAAGAAAAGAGAGAGAAATTTTATCCAGGGCTTAAACAAAAAATTACTTAAAACCAAATTACATCACTTATAAGGATTCCGCATCGCGCTATCGCTTGCACGGAATGGGAGAGATTCCTCGTCGAAGTAAAAAGAACTAGCAGAAACCATTCAAAAAGTAGTGGGGCATAATGGCGAGATCGTTTGGGATAGTTCTAAACCAGATGGTACTCCAAGAAAATTGATGAATGTAGATAAGATGAAAAAAGCAGGTTGGCAGGCTTCTACTAATTTGGAAGATGGGATTGAAAGTACTTATAATTGGTTTTTAGAGAATGAAAATAAGTATAAACAAGTGAAATTGTAAATTCAGTTAATAGCAATAAACAATGAGCAATAAAGCTCACTCCTCACTAACCACTAATTACTCCTCCCTAACCACAACCCAAAAGACATAAACATACTTATAACTTTTGCTATATTTGTAAAAAGTTATAATCATAATGATAGAAAATAATTTAGTGATTCCAGATAATATACATAAACGTTCTCATTATTTAGAGAAGGTGCGGCCATTCATCGGGCAGAATATTATTAAGGTGTTAACGGGTCAGCGGCGTGTAGGTAAAAGCTATTTGCTTTTTCAGATCATACAATGGATCAAAGAAAATGATAGCAGCGGAACGATTATTTATATCAATAAAGAAGATCTAGCTTTTTCATTTATAAAGACTGCCCAAGATTTACATGAATATGTACAGGCTCATAAAGCGAAATCTGGAAAAACCTATGTTTTTATTGATGAGATCCAAGATATTGAAAATTTTGGGGATGCCCTTCGTTCCTTATTACTTCAAACCAATCTGGATCTCTATTGTACTGGCAGCAACGCTAATTTATTGTCGGGGGACATCGCAGGACATCTCAGTGGTAGATATATTGCCATAGAGGTTTTTAGTCTTGCTTACCCAGAGTTTATATCTTTTCATGGGCTAACAGAAAATGAGGAAAGTTTAAACAAATATCTCAAATTCGGTGGGCTTCCCTATCTCATTCATTTGGAACTGAAAGACGAAGTGGTATTTGAATATTTAAAGAATATCTACCAGAGTATTGTTTACCGGGATATCATTAATCGTTATGCTATTCGGAATGTTAATTTTCTGGAACAGTTGGTTTTGTTTTTAGCGGCACATACAGGCAGCATCTTTTCTGCAAAAAAGATCAGTGATTTTTTAAAGTCTCAGCGCGTAAAGATGGCGCCCAACCAAGTACAGAATTATATACAGCATTTGGTAAATGCTTTTTTAGTCCATAAAGTGGGGCGTTACGATTTAATTGGGAAGCGGTTGTTCGAGATAGGCGAAAAGTATTATTTTGAAAACCTGGGCATCCGGAACGGACTCTGGGGATTCAGGTTGGAGGATAGGGGAAAGATCATGGAGAACGTAGTATATAATCATCTGCTTTTTAAAGGATATAAAGTACAGGTAGGAATGCTGGGGAACAAAGAAGTAGATTTTATTGCAGAAAAAGAAGGGGAAAAATTATATGTGCAGGTGGCTTTAACTATTAATGATCCTGCTACGCTAGAACGTGAGTTTGGCAATCTAAAACAAATTAAAGATAATTATCCCAAAAAGGTAGTTACCATGGAAAGCTTTTCCGGAAATACAGTTGCAGGAATCGAGACCCAAGACCTAAGAAGTTTTTTACTTACTTAATTTAGAATATAATTTCTGGAACTCCTTTTCGGGAGTTTTTATTTGTGGACGATATGGCAGATGAATTTTGCTTTTGAAAAAAGTGAAATTTGTATCGAGAACTCGATTAAACGTAAAACTTCAAACTACTTCTCGATATAATTTTCTATCGAAAATCACCTGCCTTCCAAGGAACGCAGGCAGGCTCGAAGTGACAAGTGAGTCGTGAGAGATAAAGTATATTTCATATTTAAAATTTCAAAGTTGACAATTCAAATTTTCTTCTGTTAATGTCAGTTCGAGTGAATTTTGCTTTTGAAAAAAGTGAAATTTGTATCGAGAACTCGATTAAGCCAAAGGGAGCTATTAGAGGTGAGCGAATAGCTGTGAGAGGTGAGTTTAAATAATTTTTAATTCTTAATTAAGAGTTTTTAATTGAATACATTTCAGCATCTTCATTAACTTCAAACTACTTCTCGATACAATTTTCTATCGAAAATTACTCGAAGTGACAACCTAGAAGTGTCAGGTTTCACGATACAAAGAAAAACGGCCTATTGAAAAAAGTTAAAAATCAAGGAAGCAGCTTGGGAAAAGAGATGAAAATCTGTTTGAATCACGCTTTTGCGTGATGAGTTATTTTTCATCTGTGGCTGGGGGTTCCGTAGGATTTTCTAGTTTTTTTCAAACAGCCTAGTCTTTTTTGTTTCTTTTTTGGGCGATGCAAAAAAGAAAGAGAGAGTAAATGATATAGAAAGCTGGATTAATCTCATAACTTCAAACTACTTCTCGATACGATTTTCTACCGTAAATCACTCGAAGTGACAAGTTTATCAATACAAAGAAAACGGCCTACTTTTTATGGAGATTAGAAAACAAAAAAGTGGTGAAGAAAGGATAATGGAGCAAAGCACTAGTGAAACGGTTTGCTTTGCGTGGAGGAACCGCTTTTGTAGTTTTCAAAGACATAAAAATAAGCCTAGTCTTTTTTGTTTCTTTTTTGGGCGATGCAAAAAAGAAAAGAGAGTAAATGATATAGAAAGCTGGATTAATCTCATAACTTCAAAGCACTTCTCGATATAATTTTCTAACGAAAATCACTCGAAGTGACAGCCTTGAGGTGAACTATATTTCATATTTAAAACTTCAAAATTAACAATTCAAATTTTAATAAAAACAACAAAAAGATATTTAGAAAACCGGCCTACTAAATTAAGCCGTAAAAATTAAAGTGAAGATGTCGTAAAATTTTAGACTGTTTGAGGCTGTTTTTTTCAGCCGAGTTTCTAAAATTTAGACAGCAAACGTAAATTTTAGGAAGAATTTCGTAAGCCTAGATTTTTTTGGTTCGTTTTTTCATCAATGGAAAAAATGAATGAAAACACTAATTCTATCTGTAGCTTGATCGATAGGTCTAATAGTCGTGAGAGGTGAGTGGTAAGCTTTGTCATGCTGAATTCATTTCAGCATCTTCATTAACTTAAAACTACTTCTCGATACAATTTTCTATCGAAAATCACTCGAAGTGACAGCCTCGAGCCTTTAGGCTTCTAGATACAAAGAAAACGGCCTACTAAATTAAGCCGTAAAAATTAAAGTGAAGATGTCGTAAAATTTTAGACTGTTTGAGGCTGTTTTTTTCAGCCGAGTTTCTAAAATTTAGACAGCAAACGTAAATTTTAGGAAGAATTTCGTGAGCCTAGTCTTTTTTGTTTCTCCCGACCCTTCGGGATTGGGCGATGCAAAAAAGAAAGAGAACATAAATGTTATAGAGACATGAACTAATCTCCGAACTTTAAACTACTTCTCGATACAATTTTCTATCGAAAATCACTCGAAGTGACATTACATATTCAACCGCAGAACACCACCTACAAAGATTCCGCATCGCGGCTATCGCCTTGCACGGAATGGGAGAGATCCCGTATCGCAGCTATCGCCTTGCATAAAATAATACCTCAAAAAGAAAACAAAAAAAATTATGCACTTTATTTTTGTTTTCTTTAAGAAAACGCTTTTATTTGTAGGCGCTCAGGCGTTAAATACAAATTACCCATAAAGCTAATGTTTAGTCAACTTTCGCATAACATAGTAAGTGTATTTTAGCCAATTCTAAAGCTGAGTAACCAAGGCTCTAGAGTAAAACATGAAAATCCTCATCTGACCCATTTATGGGACCCAGGGAGGCGAAGCCGTAGATTTTTTGAGTAGTTAGCCCCTGGCTGTTAGCGGTTTGCTCACTGTAAAAGCCAAAAGCCAAGTGCAAAACTCCAATCGCCAACAGTAAAACTTTTGAGAGAGAGAAATGGAGAGTGAAAGAGAGAGTGGAATTAAAATTTTTGTTTGTTGCTAAATATTTTATTAAAATCTAAAAAAAAACAGAGAGAGTCATAAACTAGACTTTTTCAGAGAAATAAAGTACAGAATGAAAATATTAGTCACTGGAGCGGCAGGGTTTATTGGATACCACCTTTGCGAGCAACTTTTAAAATTAGGACATGATGTTGTTGGATTAGATAACATCAATGATTATTATGATGTCAACTTAAAATATGCCCGTCTAAAAGAATTAGGTATTTCAGAGAGTGAAATCCAATACAATAAAGGTATAAGTAGTAATTCACATGGTGATCGTCTTCAGTTTATTAAAATTAATTTAGAAGATCAAGAAAATTTACCTACTCTTTTTGAAGAAAATAGTTTCGATGTAGTTTGTAATCTTGCTGCTCAAGCAGGTGTTAGATATAGTATCGAAAAACCTATGAAATACGTCGAAAGTAATATTATGGGTTTTGCCAATTTATTAGAGTGCGTGCGAAATACGAAAGTAAAAAAACTCGTTTATGCCAGTAGTTCTAGTGTATATGGTTTAAACGAAAAAACACCTTTTGCTACTCATGATAATGTCGACAACCCAATTAGCATGTACGCTGCTACTAAAAAGAGCAACGAATTGATGGCGCATACGTATAGTCATTTATTTGGTATAGAAACAATTGGTTTAAGATTCTTTACCGTTTACGGACCTTGGGGAAGACCTGATATGGCCATGTTTTTATTCACTGATGCCATCCTGAATGATAAACCTATTAAGGTTTTTAACGAGGGAAATCTTTCACGAGATTTTACATATGTTGATGATATTGTAAAAGGTGTCATAAATACTATTGAAAAGAAAAATCCAAATAAAAGTCTCTACAATTTATACAACATTGGTAATGGAAGTCCTGTTAAATTAAATGACTATATAAAAGAAATTGAAGTTGCTACTGGAAAAGTAGCTGAAAGAATAATGATGCCTATGCAACCAGGAGATGTCGAACAAACATGGGCAGACACAAGTGCACTTTTTAAGGATTACAATTATAAGCCAACAACTAAAATTGATAAAGGAATAGAAGAGTTTGTTAGTTGGTATAAAAATTATCATTCTTGAATAAAAATTTAAACCAAAAGACAAAAGATAGCGTCATTTGGGATTTGTCTGGTGCTTTTATAAGGCAGTTTGCACTTTTATTTATTTCAATTCTTCTGGCCAGACTTTTAGAACCAGAAGAGTTTGGTATTTTGGGGATGTCGATGGTGTTTATAAGTATCTCTCAAGTCTTTACAGATGTTGGTTTTACTAGTGGATTAATTCAGCAGAAAGACACAAAAGATATTGCCTACTCTTCCGTATTTTATATCAACCTTTTAATAAGTGTTGTCTTGTCAGGAGTTATTTTACTCACAGCACCCTTAATTGCTAATTTTTACGAAATACCCAAAGTAGAAATAATTTTATATTATTTAGCAATTATACCCCCAATTGCCGCTTTAGGTCGAGTCCAGGCCGCGATACTTACTAAGCAAATTAATTTTAAAAGCTTAACCATTCGTGATATTACAGCAACTCTCGTAGGAGGTGTTTTGGGAGTAAGCGCAGCTTTTTTAGATTATGGAGTTTATAGTTTAGTTATCCAGCAAATAGCAATGGTTACAACGGGTACACTAATGCTCTGGTTTTCTACAAATTGGATACCAAAACTTGAATTTTCTACAAATGAAATTAAAAAATTATTTGTATTTACCAGTTTTGTGTTTTTAGATAGTCTATTGCGACAAGTTTTTAATAAAATAGATACAATATTCATAGGTAAAATGTTTTCACCTGCAATGCTTGGTTTTTATTCAAGGGCTGAGTCACTCAAAGCACAAGTACAGACTTATACAACCAATAGTCTTCGGAAAGTTATTTTTCCAGTTTTGAGTCAATTGCAGGACGACGACGAAAAATTTAAAAGCACATACTTCAAAGCATTCAATATTGTGACTGGATTAATTGTGCTTTTAATCGCCCCCATATATTTTCTTTCGAACTTTATTATTATTTTTTTATTGGGAGCAAAATGGGAGCCTAGCATAATATTTTTTCAAATACTTATTTTCTCCACGGTTACAAGTCCTCAAATTGGCATGATGGGTAAAGCTGTTTTAGCCAAAGGTTATTCAAGACTTAAATTTAACATCGGCTTAATTCAGAGGTTGTTAAAAACAACACCAATTGTATTTGGACTTTTATTTGGCATTGAAGAATTTGCCATTGCTGTAGTGGCATCTTCAACACTAGTGTTTTTCGTGTATTCTATTGTGTTAGATAAAAGACTACAATTGGGTTTTTGGTTACAAGTCAAAAACTTATTAATTCCAAATTTAGTGTTTTTTTGTTTTCTAATTTTTAGTGTGTTGTTCGAGAAAAATGTGAACCAATGGGGCATCACCATTTTATTTTTGATCACTCATGTTATTTATATAAAATTAATCAAACATGAAAGTTATACTTTTATGCAAGCAGCATTAAAAAAAGGTATCTCAATACTAAAAAAGAAATTCTCAAAATAAATGGCTTTACAAATTTCAAAAACTAAACTTCGTGGTACTGTAAATGTAAGTGGTGCTAAAAATAGTTCACTTCGACTTTTAGCAGCTTCAATTCTTACAGAAGAAACGCTTAAATTGACCAATTTTCCTAATGGTTTATTAGATGTACAGATACATTTAAAAATGCTAGAAGTCCTGGGTAAAACAGTTTATACCAATGGAAACTATCTTGAGCTTGGGTTAAAGCCGGAGCGATTTAAAACTGTTTTAGAATGGGATGAACGCTCCATTAGAAATACCTTATTAATTTTGGGCGCATTAACTGCTCGCTACGGTGAAGGTAAAGTACCTCTTCCCGGCGGCTGTAAACTGGGCGAACGCAAATATGATTTGCATGTCATGTTACTCGAAAAATTAGGGGCAGAGGTTTGGGAAGAGGGCGATTATCTTTGCGCTAAGTCAACAGGGAAGCGTTTAGTAGGTGCTGAAATACATTTGCCTTTGAGGTCCACAGGAGCAACTGAAAATACAATTATTGCCGCTTCATTAGCAAAAGGGAAAACAGTACTTTACAATCCTCATATTAGACCCGAAATTATGGATTTAATAAGTATGTTATCAAAAATGGGGGCTAAAATTAAAGTTTTTGGACAGCGATCCATAGAGATTGAAGGAGTTGAAGTGCTTGAAGGGTGCACCCATAGTGTTATTCCTGATAACATGGAAGCTTTGACTTGGGCCATAGGATCAGTAATTACAGGTGGAGAAGTTCAAATTAATAACTTTCCCTATCAACATCTAGAAGTACCATTAGTCTATTTAAGAGAAAGTGGTATGAAATTTTATAAGGGTGAAAATAGCCTAATCGTAAAAGGTGGCACTGCATATCCTATTGAAATTAGTACGGGACCTTATCCTGGAATAAACTCAGATATGCAGCCATTATTTGCAGTGTATGGTGCGATGAGTAAAGGTGAATCTAAAATTGTAGATTTAAGATTTCCAGGCCGATATGCCTATGCAGAAGAACTAGCAAAATTAGGAGTAAATACTAAAGTTGTAGGAGATATGTTAGTGATTAATGGAGGCGAGCCTATTTTAGGAGGTACAGTAAAAGCACTAGACCTGCGAGCAGGAATTGCTCTACTTTTAGCTGGAATGACTTCGGATGAAATAGTTAGTATAGAAGATGAATGGCAAATTTATAGAGGTTATGAAAAATTGGAAGAGAAAATAAAAGGTTTAAGTTGAAAATACTTTTTAGAACCATAGCATCTGATTTAAGAATACATGCAAAAGGTAATGTAGTCAGAATTATATTATGTTTTCTATTCAATATGTCTTTTAGATTTTTATTAAACTACCGTATAGGTCATTATTTACATCAAAGAAGAAACATTTTGAACAACCTATTAATCATGTGGTTAAAAAAAAAGCAACTTAAAAGTTATGCTTCAGATATTTCTTATGAAGCAATATTGGGAAAAAGTGTTCGATTTCCACACCCAACAGGAATTGTTATAGGGGTAGGGGCGGTAATAGAAGATAATGTTAAAATTTGGCAGAACGTAACTTTAGGCAGTGATGGCCAATTAGGTAAAAAATATCCAACTATCAAAATCAATGTTAAAATATATTCAAATGCCCAAATAATTGGAGGAGTTACAATTGGCGAAAATGCTATTATTGGAGCAAGTAGCGTTGTCATAAAAGATGTTCCACCTAACAAAACGGTGGTAGGTATTCCAGCTAAAATAATTAACTAAATGAAACCAGACTTTATTATAGGAGGTGTTATGAAAAGTGGCACTACTTTTTTAACCAACCTACTTATTAATCATCCTAAAGTGCATATCATCAAACGTGACATGGATTTAGCTTTTTTTGACGACGACAGAATTTACAAAAAAGGAGAAAAGTGGTACCAATCACTATTTAAAGATTATTCTGAATTGGAAGATGATGCTATAGTTGGACAAACCTCGGCCGACTGTGCTTTTAATCCAGGAAGTGCAGAGCGCATTATGAAATACAACCCAAGTACCAAGCTAATATTTGTTCTTAGGCACCCAATTGAACGTGCTTATTCCTTGTACTGGCACCAATATGGTATGGCAAGAGAACATCACAGATTTGAAGAGGCCATTTCTAAAGAATCTCAACGTATAAATAAATCGTATCAGAAATTTAAGCACTACTCATATCTTGAGCGAAGCAAGTATAAACAACAATTCGAAGAAATTTATAAACACATACCTAGAGAACAGCTCTTAATTTTAGATTTTGAGTCACTCACAAAAGAAACTAAAGCAACAGTCAACATTGTATTAAAATATTTAGGCGTTTCCAGTATTAAAGATGTAGAAGACTTAAATTATTCAAAATTGCCAAGAAATCCTTCTAAGATAGCTTCAAGTCATTTACTAGTTAAGATGTCTTCGTACCTACAAAAAATAGGGCTTGTACCTGTTGGTAGAAGATTAATAAATAGATTTAGAAAAGAAGTGAGACCACCAAAAATGAACCAACAAACAAGAGAAAAATTAGAAATAATCTTAAAAGAGGATATTGAGTATTACGAAAAAATTAAAACTGAATTTAAAGTTAAACTATTACAATCATGAAAATCCTTAAAAATTTTGATCTAACTAATCATAATTCTTACAGAATACAATCCAAATGTAGAGTAGCCTATTTTCCTACCTGTGCTGAAGACTTTATAGAAATCTACAGTAATCATAAACAAGATGAAATTGTTACAATAGGAGGAGGTTGGAATATTATTTTATCAAAAGCCTATTATGAAAAAGCTTTTCTCATAGTTGGTGACTCGTTTTCATCTATAAAAAAAATAGATGATGATGTTATTGAATGTGAATCTGGTGCTAATACAAAAAATTTCAGTGAATTTGCTTTAGTAAATGCTTTGTCTGGTGTTGAAATATTTTATGATATCCCTAGCTCTATCGGAGGTGCTGTTGTGATGAATGCTGGTGCAAGTGGTGAAGAAATTAAAGATGTCCTAATAAAAGTTTCCTATCTTGATTTAAAAGATATGCAAATAAAAGAAATAGAAAATAAAGATATTGGGTTTCATTATAGAAATAGCTTCTTTCAAAAAAATACGGATAAAATTATTTTAAAAGCTTGGTTTCAACTCCGTGAAGGAGATCCAATAAGTATTCGCCAGAAAATGGAGCATGTAAAAGAAGCCAGATGGGCAAAACAACCTAAGAATCTACCCAACGCTGGAAGTGTCTTTAAACGGCCTAAAGGCTATTACGTGGGTGCCATTATTGATGAATTAGAATTAAAAGGGTATACCGTTGGTGGTGCTCAAATTTCTAAAAAACACGGTGGCTTTATTGTGAATTTTAATGAAGCTAAGGGACAAGATATTATCGACATTATTAAACACGTACAACTACTTACCAAACAAAAATTTAATGTGGATTTGGAAGTAGAGCAACGCATAATTTAAAGAGTAAATGAACATATTATTTGTAATTTCTTGTGACGGTAAAGGAGCTGGAGGGCACTATAATTCTCTAAACCAGGTGAGTTTAGAAATGGGTAAAGTCCACCGAGTTAAAATAGTCTTATTAGGTAAGGGCAATAGCCCTGTTGTGGAGGATAATCCTTTTTTTGAAAAAAAAATTATTATAGGTCATAGTCTTTCAGATTTCAGATCGCTTAAAAATAGCTTGAAAAATATCTTTCAAGACGTTGTCCCAGATGTTATCCATTGTTTTGATACAGGTTCTTTGAATCGTGTTTTATGGTCTAATTTCTTACCAAAAACCCCAATTGTCTTAAATAAATGTGGTGGAAGAAACCCACTTAAAAACAACTACCAACATGCTAATGCGATCGTGACCTTTAGTCAAGAGAATCAGCAGTGGTTTCAAAATAATAGACACTATACGGCAAATACAATTTTTCTAATACCCAATCGTGTTAGAAAATTAAATATTTTATCTAAAGAAAAAAGAAAGGAAAAAGCTTCAAATAAAAAAGTAACCTTTGTTAGAATCAGTCGATTAGGTGGTGACTATGAAATGACACTCCGTCAAACTTACAATCTATTAGATCAGCTGTCTCAAAAAATTCAAGTTGAACTTTTTGTAATCGGAAAAATTCAAGATGACGATAAGTTCAATACATTAAAAGAAGAAGGCTTAAATCAAAATTATACAGTTCAGTTTATTACGGATGAGCGGGCGTTTAAAGGTTCAGATTTTTTATACTTGGCAGATTATGTAGTTGGAACAGGTAGAAGTTTTATGGAAGCCACCTCTCTAGGAATTCCCACATTAACCCCAGCACAAAATACTAAAACACCTATTTTGGTGACTAAAGCTAATGTAGAAAATTTTCTATCTACCAATTTTTCTGAGCGAAATATAGCCTGTGAAGGCAGCGAGCTCATGACACAGGAGGAAATCTATAAAGTCATAAATGACTCCGCATACAAAGAAAAAGTACAAAAAGACACATTTGAATTGTTCGAAGAATTTTTTGGGACTTCAAAAATAGTTCAAAAATACAATGAAGTATATGAGTTTGCAATTAAGAAACCGCTTAAAAGAAATAGTCTTATCATCAAGAATATTCCCTATCTTATTAAATATTTAATTTTAGGTTGATGATGTATCCGAAGCAAAATAAAGGATACGCATTAGTTTTTTTAATGGTATCGCCCATACTAGGTTTGGTTTATGGTTTAAGAAATTTAGATCGTAAAGGAAAACATTTAGTTCTGATTTTATTTGGGTTGTTTTATGGTCTGTTATTAACTTATTCTGAAGGTAATGATGCAGGAGCTTATGCAAGTTTAGTAAAATCTTATTATTATTTGGGCTGGGATACTTTTGTAGACCGTTTAATAGGCATTTTAACACAAACTAGCGAATATGGCCTCCCAATTGATTTATATATACATATTTTATGTGGTATAGCAGGGAGTATATTTTCGAGTACTAGCTTATTATTTGCATTAGTAGGTACGGTTTATGGTTATTTTTATGGAAGTGCATTGCTTAAGGTTATTGATTTTTCTAATTCTAAATTAAAAAAAATAAGTTTTTTGACTTTTATGCTCATTCTACTATTCGTAATACACAGAAGCTTTGATAGCATGCAAACTATACGCTCTTGGACTGGAATGTGGATACTCTTTAATGGTGTATTTGGATACTTTAAAACTAAGAATAAAAAGTACCTCTTGTTAATTATAATATCCCCATTTTTTCATTTGATGTACGGATTTATTGCTATACCAGCAATATTAGCTATTGCATTTAAATCTCTACCCAAATTTTTGTTTATTGGAATTTATGCGATTTCTTTTATTTTCAATGTTAATTCTTTAGCTGTAGTTGATGCTGCATCTGACAATGATCTAGCTAAAAGAAAACTCGGTGGTTATTATAGAGTAGATAAAGATGGGGGCACTATTGATCCAATTGCTATGAGAGATGACTCTAATAAAGTTTGGTACGCTAAGTACGGGAAAACAACCTCGGTATATACAGGGGCTACTTTTTTTATAATCTTTCTAATTTTAGGAGGTTACTATAGTAAAAAAATAATGAATAATGTTGAGTATGGATTAATGACAACAGCTTTATTGATGGCGACTTTAGCAAATTTTTTAAGTTTTGCTTTTGCCTTGTATAGCAGGACTATGGCTAATGCTAGTGTATATATTTTGGCATTAATGGTATTGTTGGTGCTAAGGGGCGTTTTTAAAAAAAGACCAGGCATTAATTATGAAACTATAGGGATTTGGATAGGGATTATCATTTTTATTCCAAAAATAGTGTATTTCTCTTCTGATATTCTTTATAAAACAAGTATGCTCCTATTTGTATTTCCTTTCATAAATTTATTTGATACAAACCTCAATTTATCTATAAGGGATATGATAAATTTATTCATTAATTAATATGATAAAAATATTTTCAAATATTGATAGTTGGCATACCAACCGTGAGATTATCTTCATTGAAAGAGACTATTGATTAATGATTCACATAGCATCAAAAAATACCCCATGGCATATTAGAGCAAAAGAGATATAGAACAGATTCAGTATAATTTAAACGGCAAGAAAGAAATTAATTCAAATTTACAAGTTCAAGCTGAAATTATTGATTCAAGATCAAACATTTTCGAACAATTACATGGATATAAAGTTTCTTTTTTTGTGACACCTAGTATGCCTTTCAATACTAGCTTGGAAGAAATAGCAACAAATAAAAGAATCAAATTTATGTCAAATTCAAAATTTTAAAAAGAAGTTTTTGATGAAAATAAATTCAGAAAAGGTTTTATTACCTAGACCAAAAAAATATAAACAAAAGTATTGTACCAGAAGTTGTTATTTAGAATCAAGTTTAGAAGATAAATATTGGGTAAACTCATGCCTAAAAAGTATAAAGATTGCTTTTAGTTGGAAAAAACCAGCCATTATTAGTTCTCATAGGGTAAATTATATGAGTATTTTAAATGAAGAAAATATATCACAGGGTTTAAGGCAGATAAGGTAATTATTGAATACAATTTTTGAAAAGTAGCCAGATGTGAAGTTTATGACCTCTTTGGAATTGGAGGAGCTAATTTAAAAATAATGATAAAGCATTTAATAAACATCAAAAATTTAGAAGCGTAAGCCTTATTGATTACAAATAAGTCTGTCAAATTAAAATTTTATGGATGTTCCAAAAAGTCAAAAACTAGAAAAAAATAAAGCTAATTATTAAATTTTACAAAAAGATTTCAATTTATTTCATGAAACAAGACTGGCAAATCAATAAATAAACAATTACATTTTAGATTTTAACTTAATAACTACAAAAAAATAAATTATTCCTAAAAATGTGTGGTACGTAAGTTAAAGTAATAGGTGCGACATTAAAATTTATGACTAATTTTTTTTTTACATTTAAGTTTAGAATTGAATGCTCTAATTAATAAAAAAATTAATATAATATAATGAAATTACTAATTAAATCGCAAGTTAGAAGTAGTCCTTTTTTTTACAGGATATGGTTTTTTATAAGACAAAAAGGTCAAAAACAGTTATTGAAATTGAGGCTACCTCAAGTTGGTGACGATTTTTATATAGATGGCTACCCAAGAAGTGGGAATACATTTTGTACAGGTTTCTTAAAATGGACAGTTCCTGAAAAAAAGTATGCACATCATTTACATAATATTGCTCCAATTAAAATCGCATTATCAAAGTATATTAAAACTATAGTTTTATATAGAAATCCTAAGGATACTATTGCTTCATTCGCGATAATGCAGGATTCCCATGGGCGAGGTCTTAAAGGTAATAAAGACTATTTATTTGAAATTTTACAAAATTATATCTTCTACTACCAATTTGTATTAAATGAAAAGAATAGAATTACGGTATTGAATTTTGAAACTATCATAGATGTTAATAGGCTTAATAATTTTTTTAATAAAAAATTATTAATTCAAAAAAAAAATAAAGATGAACTTGAAGAATTTGTAATCAAATTTAAAAAGAATCAAAAAAGAAAACCTAATGAAAGAACAAGTTCTCCTAACGAAGAACGTCAAAAAATGAAAATTCATGTAGAACAAATTATAGAAGAATTACCTAATTTTCCAATGGCAATGAAGATTTTTAGTGAATTGAATTCTTTAAATTAATATTTATAATGATAAATAACCTCCGTTCCTAAGCACTCCTTAAAAAGAATACTTCAATAATCACTTAAAATTTCATGTTCGATATAGGCTCACTAAAATAAAAGGAATAGGGAACGTCAAGATTATTGGATATAGGAAATACTTTTAAAAGTAAAAGCAGCTTTTATTAATTCTTAATAAATTAATTATGTTGGAAAGTCAAATTAAAAGAATAAGTCTAAAGGCTTAAAGCAGTTAAGGAAATTATTAATTAAGATTATTGAAATGTAGACATAATTAGCTAAGCTTATTATGTCTCTGGAACTGGTTAGCTAACATAAATAAAAAAATGATTAATTCTCTAAAATCTACTTTAAGTAGAAACATAACAAACGCAAAAGGCTGGCGTACCAATCGTAAAATCGTTGTGATAGAAAGCGATGATTGGGGAAGTATCAGAATGCCTAATAAGAAGACAGTAGATTTTTTAAAAATTAAAGGACTAGCCGTTGAGAAATGTCCCTATGTGATGAATGATAGCCTAGAAAGTAATGACGATTTAGAAGTGCTATTTGAATTTATTGAAAAAAGAAATAAGCATACAGTTATCACTGCAAACTTTTTAACCGCAAATCCGAATTTTCAAAAAATTAGAGAATCCAATTTCGAGAAGTATTTTTCTGAAAGTTTAGATGACACTTTAAATCGTTACCCGAATCATGAAAAAGTTAAAGAACTTTGTATTCAAGGTGGTCGTAAAAAATACTTTGTTCCCCAATTACACGGAAGAGAACATCTTAATATCAGCCAATGGATGAGTGATTTAAGATCTGGTAATAAGGAAACGCACGAAGCCTTTGCAAGAGGAGTGTTCGGCATTAGTGCTCATATTGTAAAAGTGAAGAGAAAAAGCTACCAGGCTGCCTTCGGTTTTCAAAAGATTGATTATGAAGTTGATTTTAAGCAAGTATTAACGGAAGCCGTTATGGACTTTGAAAGATTATTTGGGTTTAAATCAAAAACTTTTATAGCACCTAATTATACTTGGGGTGACGAAGTGGAAAAAATAACTGCTGATCTCGGAATAACGCATCTTCAAGGTAGTCGTGCTCAGCATATTCCATTGTTTTCTAAGGACGAACTTGCCATAAAAAGGAATTTTTTGGGGAAAACGAACCAGTATGGACAAAAATACCTTATCCGAAACGTTGTTTTTGAGCCTTTTATGAACGAAAAAAAGGACTGTGTTTCCAAGGCTTTAAATGAAATCCAGAATGCTTTTTTATGGAATAAACCCGCAATTATATCAATGCATAGAGTAAATTTTATAGGAAGTATTAATCAGAATAATAGAGAAAGAAATTTAAAATTGTTTAAAGAGTTATTGGACAAGATTGATAAGCTTTGGCCAAATGTCGAATTTTTATCCTCTAAAGATCTAGCAGAAATTATATGAAAATTTTTATCACAGGCGATTTTTGTCCTATCAACAGAGGAGATATTAGTCAATCTAATTCAAGTACATTACTTGATGATGACATAAGAGCAATTATTGATCAGGCAGACCTAAGGATTACAAACTTGGAAAGTCCATTAACAAATCATCCAACTCCTATCTCTAAAACAGGCCCACCTTTAAAAGCAGACCCCAAGAACATACAGCTGCTCAACAATAACAGTTTTAATCTTGTCACCTTGGCCAATAACCATATTATGGATTATGGTAGTATGGGAATTCGCGATACAATAGACATCCTAAAAGAACATAAGATCGATTACGTTGGCGCAGGACCTATTACGGAAGAAATAGACGTAATATTTAAAACAAAAGATGACTTTATTATCGGTATAATAAATGTTTGTGAGAATGAATGGTCTACAGATGAGCGGCAAGGCTACAAAGCCAACGGCTTTTCCGAAATAGGGATGTTTTATTCTATAAAAAGAGCCAAACAGAAAGCAGATAAAGTAATTGTTATTCATCATGGTGGTCATGAGATGTATAATCTTCCAAGTCCGCGTTTAAAAAAGACACTTCGATTCTTTGTTGATTGTGGTGCCGATGTAGTTGTCAATCACCACACTCATTGCATTGGAGGTGATGAGATCTACAAAGAAGCTCCAATATTTTATTCCTTAGGAAATTTTGTGTTCGACAATCCTAAACAAAGAAATTCTTTTTGGAATTATGGCATGGCTTTAACCCTGGAGTGCAGCCCGGCAGGTACAAGTTTCCATAAACATTATTTTGAGCAATTCAATATTGACCCAGGAGTAAAGTTAATCGATGAAAAAGATATAAAATACGATATAAAAAAGTTGAATGTCTTAATCTCTGATGATTATCAATTAGAGGAGAAATTCGAAGAATTCGTATTACAGAAGAAGAGGATGTACATATCATATTTAGAACCTTTAAAATCAAAATACGTTTTGGCGTTAATTAATCGGGGTTTTATTCCAAGTCTATGGAATAAAAGAAAAAGACACTGTTTAAAAAATTTAATCACATGCGAATCTCATCGCGAAATAGTAAACAAATTATTAAGTAATGAAACTAGCCATCCATAAAGGTCAATTAGGATTTCATCTTCGCTGGGTTGAGTATTGCAAGAAGAATATTATCAACTATAAATTTGTAATTCTCTAATCTATCCTTTTAGCCAAATTTATTCGAAATATATAATTGTTTGCTAAACAAATCATATTCACTTTGGTACATGTAAATTTAAAACTTTTATAGATTTTAAATCAGCTTGGTATTTTGAGGATAGAAGATCTCTTTGAATCCTTAGAAGCTCCATTGGTTCAGTGATTTGCATTTTATGACAAAACAAAAGTTTTAAATTGGGCGGCACTATTTACTTAGTTGTCTACAGAGCAAAAAGTAAACTAAAGTTAAAGGTTGTCAATACAATTTTCGAAGAAGGTCTTAAGCAGTTTGAGCAAATTTTTAGTTTTAAATTTCAAAGTTTTATAGTTTGTAATTATGAATAACCAAAAGAAATAGAACAATTCCTATTCAATAAAGGTATCAATGAAATATAGAACCAAAGGGTGCTGGTCATACCCCAACCAAATATAGAAGCCTAAAATAAAATAGCACTATACAGGACAAAAAAATAAATTAAATCAGGTTTATACAGTGCGAAATGTCCTATTTGAACCTTTCGAAAATGAAAAAATAGATTGGGTAAATCAGGCAATGAATGATATTAACAATGCTTTTATATGGGGAAAACCAGCCATTGTATCCACTCATAGAATAAATTATGTGAGTCAGATGTCGATAAAGCCTAGAGATAAAAACTTGAAAATGTTAAATCAATTACTGAAAAAAATCTTAATAAGATGGCCTGAGGTGGAGTTTATGAGTTCAGATGAACTTTATAAAATAATAAAGTAGACTTAAAGAATGAATAATATATTCAAATACGCCCATCATCTAGGATTTAACAATCCTTATTTTTTAAAAAATAAACAAAAACTAATTTTCGATAAAAAGTTTGAGTCAATTATTTCTAAAACTACTTCAACAAATACTTTAAATCCAAAAGCATTATTGTCTTTTTTTAACAAATTTTATTTTTTAGCAGATAATTCTATCGTTAATGAAGTGAATCGATCGCCGTGGATGGGAATGCCAAATAAAGATAAAACAGATTGGAATTTTTATAATTTACCAAAGCATCAAAATAAAATTAAAAATGAAGAAAGTGTTGCTGATGAACTTTTTGAACTGCTTTGTGAAGAGATTGTAGAGTATGTTGGTGAAGCTAAGTCTGTGGGGATACTTTTGAGCGGTGGGATGGACAGTAGAATGGCTGCGGGTTGCTTACACCATCTGATGAAACAAAAAAGAATTAATCTTAATAGGGTTGTTGCTTATACTTGGGGAAATATAGACAGTCGTGATTATATTTATGCCAAAAGACTGGCTCATGATTTAGATTGGGAATTTAAATCCTATCAAATTGGTGCTGAGGAAATGTGGAACAATTTTATGATTTCTGGAATACGCGGCTGCGAGTACTCAGGTCTTCATCTTCACGCCATGCCACAAATTGCTGAAACCAATGATGTGGAGGTTATGCTTGCTGGTAGTTATGGTGATAGTGTAGGTAGGGCTGAATACTCAGGAGTTAAAGTTGATAAGCTTGCACCAATAAATAAGAAATTGATCAACAAAGCTGGCTTATTAAATCCAAAAGTATTTAAAGCATCCAAGGCCTTACTTTTAGAAGATATCAATAAATATCACACTATTTTTAAAAAAGAAAAAGCTTATCAAGAAAATGAAATTGACAAACAATTACATTACATGCGTCGAATGCTTAACCCTTGTATGGAGGTCATAAATGATAAAACACCACTTTTTCAAATTTTTACAAGTCCTAAAGTCTTTGCCTACATGTGGTCTTTAGATGTATGTGTAAGAAATGATAAAGTTTATTATTATATGTTAAAAAAGTTTCCTGATAAAATTTCTGAAGTGCCCTGGGCAAGAACAGGAAAGCGTTTTATGCATGATGAAGACATACCAGATAAACATAAGAAAAAGCATCACAACTATACAGACATTGTTCAATTTGAACTGCATGATAAAATTTCATCTTACGTCGATGCAAATAAAGCCTATTTATCATACATTAATGCAGAGGCGTTTAAAGTCATCATGCAAGAAATCAAACGTTTTCCCAAACATAATTTTGACTATTTGGAATTGATATGTTGGATGGTGTCCTACACTAAATTTGTAAAGACTTACAAAGATGAACTTGAAACTTCTGTACAATTCAGATCTAAATCTTTAGCACTTAAGGCGAAGTTTGAATATCGAATATTAACAAAGGGCAGGGAATTAAAGCATGCTATTTTAAATAAATAATTGCATTCACATAAATTATGTAACCTTTATTTGGAAGCTATTAATATTTCAGAGATGGTATAGAAAGTGGATGATTAAAGCTTAAAATCTTTAATTCAACCCCATCATTATAGAATATATTGCTTATTTTACATTAAAAAACAATGAAATTATATCAACAACTTTCGATACTTGATAAATTAATTGTTGACTTAATATTGAAAAATGAAAAATAAAAATATAGTTTTTCTAATACAGTCTTTACAACCAGGTGGCATGGAACGTGTTATGTCAGAAATCATAGAGTTTTGTAGCAGAAAACCTGAAGTGGAATTACATCTTGTACTTTTTGGAATAAAAAGAGAAATCTTTTACGAAATTCCAAAAAGTGTACTAATATATAAACCAGACTTTGAGTTTGACAATATTGAGAGATATTTGCATACGTTTAAAATCACATATTTTATTTGGAAAACTATTAAAAAATCAATCTGAATATAGTTTTAAAATAAAGTGAATGTTGGAACAGCCTTGTTTTATTACCTTTTGTTGGTATAAGTATCCAATAGTTGCCTCTTACAGATGCAAGTCTGATAAAAGCTTAGGGAAATTAAATGTTTTTTTGCAAAAATGTTTTTACAGGTATGTGAAATAAATAATTGCATAAATTTCAAAAGCTAAAACAATATATGAAGTCGAACTTGTTTATAATTTAAACATTAAAGTGATAGAACCCGTTGCTCAACAAGAATTTATAACAATTCCAAAATAAAAAATAATTTTGTCGGTAGGTCATCTTATTGAGACAAAACACCATGACGAATTAATAAAGCTATTTGTAAAACTAAATAAGTCAGACTAGAAATTGTGTTTTTGAACCGTCATTAAGTGCTTCAAACTTCGGTAATGTCTCGGTCTGTCACGCTCAAATAAGAAATGACTTTTGGTTTAATAAACCACCAGTTACTGTTTCTCACCGTTTAAATTATATTGGAGAACATGATGAAAAGAACAGGAATTAAAATATAAATAAATTTTCAACGCTTCCCCGCAGGGTACTTATAAAATGTTCAGCTATAAGATTCGCAGATTCCACTCGTATTCTAGAATTAATTAAATAAAACTCATGCATATTAAGGACACATTATTTTGGACTAAGAATAGACTTTTAAGAAGGCCGGTTATTGAGGAATATAAAAAGAGTCTCAGATCAAATGAATTAAGTACTAAAGCCATCGATAAAATTAATCTTCATAAAAGGTTTAATCTGGTTCTTCACGCTAAGGAGAATGTTGAGTTTTACAGAAAATTCTATGCTAACATTGCTTTAAAGAAAAAGTTTATGAATGACCAAGGATTTTGGGATGATATCCCAGTTTTGGAAAAAAGTCATATCCGCGCTCAAAGAAAGCAATTACTAAGTAAAGAAGCAAAAAAAGAAGATTTTATAAAAATAACAACTGGTGGCTCAACGGGAGAACCCATGGTCTCTTTCAGGGATAAACGTTTTCCTGAAGAAGTACTACAGTGGCGAATGCTTGAACGCTGGAATGTTAGTCCGGCTGAAAACAAGCTGATGTTATGGCGCACTACAGAGGAATCATCCGGAAGAATTGCCAATATAAAGAACAAAATACTTTGGTTTCCTACGATTCGAATAAAAGAGGATGTTTCGCTTTTAAGTAATGAAAAGATGCATGAGCTTTTTGTGAAATCCAGTGCAGCTAAAGTGGGTATTGTATGGGGATATGTTGGAGCAATATTTAGTTTTGCCGAGTTTCTTTTAAAGAATGATTTAGTCTACAAGGTGAGCCCTAAGTGTATTTGGGTTACGGCATCTCCAATTAGTTCTGCTCAGCGTGAGATAATTTCAATTGCTTTCAATGCCCCAGTTTTAGATCAGTATGCCTGTAGCGAGGTGCATTGGGTGGCCTCTGGTTTACCAAATAGCCAAAACTTGATATTAGAACAAGATTACCGGCACGTTGACATTATACGTGAGGATAAAGTAGTTAAGCAGATGGATCATGGTGTTTATGGTGATCTTTTACTTACAGATTTGCATAATTATGCTTTTCCATTGATCAAATATAGGGTAGGAGATAGAGGAGCTTATGCAGATGAAAGATGGGGTTCTAAAGAGGGGTTTCCTATGCTTTCTCCAGTAAAGGGTAGAGTGTCGGATACCTTAAAAACCCGTTCTGGTAAAGTACTTAGTGGCGAATACTTGACTACAGTTTTTGATAACTATTCTGGTATTATTTCAGCATTTCAGTTCATTCAAATTGATATTGAGAATGTCGAAATTATTGTGGTATCCGATTCATCTCAGGTTGAGGGTTTGCTTAAGAGGATAACAGGTGAACTGGAGGACTTGGTTCATTCTGAATTAAAATTTACTTGGCTTAGGGTTGAGAAAATAGAGCACGATCGAGGCAAAACTAGATTCATTAAATCTCTTCTCTAAGATGGCAAAGCAAGTAGTTATGGTTACTCCTTCGTTAAAATCAGGTGGTCTAGAAAGAATCGTTAGTCGATTGGCAAATCATGGTGCTGAATCCAACAGAATTATATTGGTATCAATAAGTTCTGAACCCTCATTTTTTGCTATTAATAAGGAAGTTAAGTTAGTATATTTACCAAAAAGGATTTCTAGAGTTAATAGATATTTCAGACTAGTCTTGATATTTTTCTGGTTAAGGTCTACAGTTGCAGCTCTTAACGCCGACGTCGTTTGCACTTTTGGTGAAAAGTATAATCCACTCTTCATTTTAAGCTTACTAGGTCTTAAAGTTCCAATTTATGTCTCTAATCGAGCATCACCACTAAGTTACTTGTATGGAGTAAAAGGTTTCATTACCTCAAGGGCTTACCAGTTGGTTTCAGGTGTGATTTTACAAACCTCTAAATCTAAAGAGATTCTCCAAGAAAAATATAAGTTTAAAAGTACCCTAATTCTAGGTAACCCGATTGATCTAGATTATCCACAACCGAGCCAAAAGAAGATCATTCTTAATGTGGGGTCATTTACAGGAGTAAAGTATCAAGATAAATTAATAAGGATATTTAAGACTTTGGTTGATAATGGAATGGAAGATTGGGATTTACATTTTGTCGGAAGCGGTCCAAAGCAGAAAACATGTGAGGAGTTGTGCGATGAGCTGGGCTTAAATAGTAGGGTGGTTTTTCACGGAGTGAAGAAAAATGTGAAGGGGTATTTTTCAGGTAGCAGCATTTTTGCTTTCACTTCTGGATCTGAAGGCTTTCCTAATGCTTTAGCTGAAGCAATGGCAGCTGGTTGTGCCTGTATCTCCTATGATTGTGTTTCTGGACCCTCAGATATTATTGATGATGGTGAGAATGGTTTTTTGATTCCTATGAATGATAAAGATCTATATGCTTGCAAACTTCAAACTCTTTTAGATGACGCACATCTAAGAGACAAGTTTTCTTCTGAAGCAATTTTAAAAATGGAGCAGTTCGAAATGAATTATATTTCGAACAAATTTTTCAATTATCTTCTATCATGAGATTATTGATTAACACAGCACATCAGCGTTTTGGGGGAGCAATACAAGTGGCGCTATCATTTATTACCGAGTGTAAAAATTTTCCTGAACATGAATACCATGTATGGATTGGTCATGGTGTGAGAAAGTCCTTAATAACAGAAGATTTCCCTAGTAATTTTTATTTCTATGAATTTGATTTTGGAGCTATCAATTTCAAAAAAATTAGGGAGATTCAAAACACCTTAAGTGTATTAGAGCAAAAAATCAATCCAGAAGTAATCATATCAACCACTGGACCAACTTATTTTCATTCCAAAGCACCACAAATTATAGGTTTTAATTTGCCATTGTACATTTATCCAGAATCGCCTTACATTCAAGAGATGTCTTGGAAAGCCAAGTTGAAATTAGCTTTAAAAAGGAAAGTGCATTTTCATTATTTTAAGAGGGATGCCACTGCTTATGTCACCCAAACTGATGATGTAAACCAAAGGGTTCGTAAAGTATTACGTACAGATAAAGTGTTTACCGTAACCAATACTGCAAGTAATTACTATAAAAATTGGAAGATTTATCCTAATCTATTGCCCGAAAAGAAAGCTAAAGTTTTTCGGTTTATTTGCATATCCTCCTATTATCCACATAAGAATTTAGAATTGATTCCTAGGGTACTTGAAATTTTAGCACAAAAAGAGATTACCAATGTTGAGTTTGTAGTGACGCTTAAAGAGAATGATTTTAAAACAAATATTGGACAACATAAGCAAATCCATAATATTGGACCAGTGTCTCCTGAGGCTTGTCCTTCGTTATACAATGAGTGTGATGCTTTGTTTTTACCAACATTAGCAGAATGTTTCTCAGCTTCTTATCCAGAAGCGATGATGATGGAGAAACCAATTATTACGACCGATTTGGGTTTTGCTAAAAGTATTTGTGGAAATGCAGCACTTTATTTTAAGCCTAAAGAGGCTACTTCCGCAGCAAGTTGTATTATCCAATTACTTGAAGATGATAGCCTACATAATCAACTTATTCAAGAGGGCAGAGAACAGCTTAATAAATTTGATGCTCCAAAGACGAGAGCAAGAAAATACCTTGAATTATGTGAGCGTTATAAGACGTCTGATAGACTTAAATAAATTGAAAGCAAGCCTCTTATTTCATAAAAAAGTTAAAAATCATTTTTAATATAATTTTAAAAAATATAAAATGTCTAAAATTGTAAATAACCTCAAAAATATAATTGGTAAATCTGTCAAAGAGAAATATTTAGTAATTGAAAGTGACGATTGGGGAAGTATTAGGATGCCTTCACTAGCAGCATTAGAGCGACTTAAATCTAAAGGACTTTCGCTTGAAAACGGTGAAAGCAAAAGGTATAACAATTCAGATACATTAGCGTCTAAGCAAGATTTTGAGCATCTATATGATACGCTCTCAAAATTCAAAGATAACGATGGCAACTCACCGGTATTCACAGCAGTTAGTGTAGTGGCAAATCCAGATTTCGACAAGATAAAAGCAAATAATTTCGAAAAATTTGAATTTGAGCCATTCACAACTACTCTAGAACGTTATGGAAAAAGCGATGCCATAGCTATGTGGAAGCAAGGAATAGATGAAAACTTATTTTATCCTGAATTTCATGGACGAGAACATTTAAATGCTGATGTTTGGTTAAGACAATTACAAGCCAACGACAAGGAAACTCGATTAGCTTTTGATGAAGGCTGTTGGGCAATCAAGACAAAAACACCCTATAATATCAATTACCAAGCGGCATTTGATGTCGAGAAAGTAGAAGATATCCAGAATCAAAAGGAAATTATAAGCACAGGATTAGATTTATTCGAACAAATTCATGGTTACAAATCAGTATTTTTTGTACCACCAAATGGAAAGTTTAACAACCAATTAGAGCAAATTTCAGCGCAAAAAGGCATCAAATTTATGGGTGCATCAAAAGTACAAAACGAATCTCAAGGTAATAACAAATTCAAAAAGCACTTTCATTGGCTCGGACAAAAGAATAAACATGGACAAATTTATTTAACTAGGAATGCTTTTTTTGAACCAAACGCCCCAAATAACGATTGGCACAATGACTGTCTTAACAACATATACTATGCTTTTAAATGGAACAAACCAGCAGTAATTAGCTCTCACAGAACAAATTACATAGGCTCACTAAATCAAAATAATAGAGAGCGCGGGTTAAAAGCACTAGAAAAACTTTTAAAAGAAGTATTAAAGCGCTGGCCCGAGGTCAGGTTTGTAACCTCAACCCAATTAGGAGAAGCTATGGAGTAGCGTAGGCAAAAATGGAAGGCTTTGCTAATGATATATTTGAATAATAAGAATGATTCGTTTTATGTTTGGTTGAGTTAAAATTAAAATTTTACAATAATATCAATATGCATTTTTAAACGCTTTACTGCACTCATCGTTATTTTTTATATAAGACATTTAAAAAATAAGTTGGTACAACATGGTGACCTAGCACATTATTTAGGTACGATTAAATAATATCCTTTTAATTTCAAGAAGATTCAAGACACATAAATTAATAAGTAAATCTATAGTTCAGACAATAACCTTAGTTTTTTAATGAAAAACACTAAAATATACATTGCAGGTCATCGCGGTATGGTAGGCTCTTCCATTTGGCGGGCATTGGGAGATAAAGGCTATTCCAATCTTATAGGAAGAACAAGTGAGGAATTAGATTTAAAAAATCAACACGCAGTAACTGTTTTTTTTGAAACTGAAAAACCAGAGATTGTAATTGATGCAGCGGCTCGTGTGGGTGGGATTTTAGCCAATAAAGAGTATCCTTATCAATTTTTGATGGATAATCTGCAAATTCAAAACAACCTGATGGCAACAGCACATCAAACAAAAGTAGAAAAGTTTATTTTTTTAGGATCTTCATGTATTTATCCCAAATTGGCACCACAACCGCTTAAAGAAGACTGTTTGCTTACAGGCGAACTAGAGCCAACAAATGAATGGTACGCGATAGCAAAAATTGCTGGGGTAAAAGCGTGTCAGGCCATACGTCAACAATATGGAAAAGAGTATGTGAGTTTAATGCCGACGAATTTATACGGGTCACACGATAATTTTGATTTGCAAACGTCCCACGTTTTACCAGCCATGATACGAAAGTTCCACGATGCAAAAATCAAAGAAGGAAAAACTGGGATGAGTGAGCCTGTCGAACTCTGGGGGACAGGAAGTCCAAAAAGAGAATTCCTTCATGTAGATGATTTAGCGCAAGCGGTTTGCTATGCTTTAGAAAATCCTCTAGAAGAACATCTTTATAATGTAGGGACAGGCACAGATTTGAGTATTAAAGACTTGGCTGATAAAATACAAAAAATTGTTGGTCACCAAGGTGAAATTCAATGGGATTCTAGCAAACCAGATGGGACACCACGAAAATTATTAGATGTGTCTAAACTTCATCAAGAAGGTTGGCATCATAAAATCAATCTAGATGAAGGTATTCAAAGTACATACAATTGGTTTCAAAGCCATATTGACACTATTAAGGAAGTTAAGGTAACTAAATAGATGTCAGATGTTTGATGGCTTTTAACTTCGGGCCTGCCTGCGTTCCTTGGTAGGCGTTGATTTCTAGAGATTCGTAGGAATCTATTGAAATCGTATTGAGAAGTAATAAATAAGTTTTTGAAAGATCTGTTCAGTATTGTCGTTTACATTTTTAAGTTCTACGGTATTTGACTTAAAATCATTCAAACGTAAAAAAGCCTGTCACTTCGAGCCTGCCTGCGTTCCTTGGTAGGCAGGTGATTTGAAGAGATTCGTAAAAATCTATTGAAATCGTATCGAGAAGTGTTATGAAGTTTTGAGTATAAGCGAGTTCTCGATACAAATTTCACTTTTTTCAAAAGTAAAATTCACTCGAACTGACATTCATTTAATTCAAAATTATGTTGACTCCTCTCTCACTGCTACTGGCTCAACACTGTTTGCCCCTTAAACTTACCATTGTCATCTCGAGGAAAACACAGTGACGAGAGATCTTTTCTCCTATTCCGTGTAAGGCGATAGCTGCGATACGGAATCTGTTTAATTAGTGTACCAATGTTGAATATGGAATGTCACTTCGAGTGATTTTCGATAGAAAATTGTATCGAGAAGTAGTTTTAAGTTTAATCGAGTTCTCGATACAAATTTCACTTTTTTCAAAAGTAAAATTCACTCGAACTGACATTTATTTAATTCAAAATTATGTTGAATCCCGTCTCAAGGCTACTGGCTCAACACTGTTTGCCCCTTAAACTTACTTTTGTCATCTCGAGGAAAACACAGTGACGAGAGATCTTTTCTCCTATTCCGTGTAAGCGATAGCGCGATGCGGAATCTGTTTAAGTGATATATTTAGGCTTAAGACGCAATGTCACTTCGAGTGATTTTCGATAGAAAATTGTATCGAGAAGTAGTTTTAAGTTTAATCGAGTTCTCGATACAAATTTCACTTTTTTCAAAAGTAAAATTCACTCGAACTGACATAAACAGAAAAAATTTTTAAATTTTTAAATTTTAAATATAGGTCGTCAATCACTTCAAGGCCGTCACTTCGAGTGATTTTCGATAGAAAATTGTATCGAGAAGTAGTTTGAAGTTATGAGATTAATTCAGCTTTCTATATCATTTACTCTCTTTTTTCTTTTTTGCATCGCCCAATCCCGAAGGGTCGGGAGAACCAAAAAAATCTAGGCTGACGAAATTCTTCCTAAAATTATCGCTCACCCTCTAAATTTTAGAAACTCGGCTGGTAAAAACAGCCTCAGACAGTCTAAAATTTTACGAGGCTTTTGCTTCAATTTTTACGGCTTAATTTAGTAGGCCGTTTTCTTTGTATCGTGGAACTTGTCATTCCGTGCAAGCGATAGCGCGATGCGGAATCTGTTTAATTAGTGTGCCAATGTTGAATATAGAATGTCACTTCGAGTGATTTTCGATAGAAAATTGTATCGAGAAGTAGTTTGAAGTTATGAGATTAATTCAGCTTTCTATATCATTTACTCTCTCTTTTCTTTTTTGCATCGCCCAAAAAAGAAACAAAAAAGACTAGGCTCACGAAATTCTTCCTAAAATTATCGCTTACCCTCTAAATTTTAGAAACTCGGCTTAAAACAGCCTCAGACAGTCTAAAATTTTACGAGGCTTTTGCTTCAATTTTTACGGCTTAATTTAGTAGGCCGTTTTCTTTGTATCGTGGAACTTGTCATTCCGTGCAAGCGATAGCGCGATGCGGAATCTGTTTAAGTGATGTATTTAGGCTTAAGACGCAATGTCACTTCGAGTAATTTTCGATAGAAAATTGTATCGAGAAGTAGTTTTAAGTTTTCGAAAGATCTGTTGAGTATAGCCTGTCTTGAGCTTAGAAAAAAGGTCGAAGTACATTGTACGCAAACAACTTACAAAACTAAGGCTTAAAAAAAAAATGCAGTAAAGCGCATAAACGATTAAACAAACAAAAAATGTCAAATAAAGTTCATGTCATATTATCAGGGGGTTCAGGAAGTCGTCTATGGCCTTTGTCCAAAAAGTCTAGAACCAAACAATACATACCACTTTTCGATAAGAAAAACTTATTTGAAATTACCTTGGACAATAACCAAAAGTTTTGTGATAAAATCTTGGTGGTAGGCAATATCGATAACTACGAATTGTCCTTAAATGTTTTACAAGAAAGCGTCACCAATACGTACCAAGTTATTGTAGAGGCATTGTCTAAAAACACAGCGGCGGCAATCGCTTTTGCAGCCTTATCTTTAGAAGAAGATGATTTGATGCTCGTGACGCCCTCAGATCATGTTATAGAAGATGAAAAAGCCTATGAAAAAGCCCTAAACGAAGCTTTTGATTTTGCAGAAAAAGACTACTTAGTAACTTTTGGAATTCAACCTACAAAACCAGAAACAGGGTACGGCTACATTCAAAGTGAGGGGTCCAATGTGGTTGCATTTCATGAAAAACCTAATAAAGACACAGCAAAATCATTTGTGGAGGCTGGGAATTACCTATGGAACAGTGGTATTTTTTGTTTTAAAGCCAAAACATACCTTGAGGAATTAAGTGCATTCCGCCCTGATATTCTAGAGGCCTGTAAAAGCGTGATGAATTTGAAGCAGTCAGATTTTTTAGATGCAGCTGAATCAAAAAAAATTCCATCAGAAAGTATTGATTATGCGGTGATGGAACACTCCAAAAAGATAAAGGTAGTTAAAGGTACTTTTGAATGGTCTGATTTAGGTTCTTTTGAAGCATTGTTCGACTATTTTTCTTCAAAAAATGCTTATGTCCAAGATTCAAACCTCGTCATTGCAGAAACAGCTCATGTTGAATTACATGGGTTTGAAAACACAATGGTTATTCAAAGTGGAGGATCCATTTTAGTAATGCCTATTGAACAATCGCAAGAAGTGAAAAAGATTTATCAAAGATTATTGAAAACAAATACTAAACTAATTGAATAATATGGAACACGATGAACGCCCTTGGGGAAAGTATTTTGTGCTTGAAGATACCCTAACACATAAAGTAAAACGAATTGAAGTAAAACCAGGCGGGAGACTTTCTTATCAATTCCATCACAAACGTTCTGAAGTATGGACAATTGTTCAAGGTAAAGCGAGAATCACACTAAATGATGTGGATACGGATCATACAGCAGGAAATGTTATTGAAATTCCTTTAAAAGCAAAACATCGTATAATGAATATTGGTGAAAAAACTCTTATTTTTGTAGAAGTACAACTGGGAACCTACTTTGGCGAGGATGATATTGTTAGAATAGAAGATGATTACAACAGAGAATAAAAATTGTAAAAGCTGAATTTTTATACTGTAAAATGTTAATTTTGGCAAAATGTTATAATAAGGTTTAGACCTTTGTTTGAATTACAAATTAAATCAGTGATACATAATCAAATAACTATATAATTGAAATTTTATGAAAAATGCACTAGTTCTAGGAGGTGGAGGTTTTATTGGTGGCCATTTAGCCAAGAGATTAAAAAAAGAAGGGTTTTATGTTAAAATAGTTGATATAAAGCCAAATCATGAGTTTTGGGATCACCAATTGATTTGTGATGAATATATGGAAGGCGATTTAAGAGACCCTCGTATAGTTGAAAAAGCTTTTGAAAATAAACAAAATGCATCCTATGATGAGGTGTACCAGCTAGCTGCGGATATGGGTGGAGCACTTTATATTTTTACAGGGGAGAATGATGCCAATGTGATGCATAATTCAGCATTAATCAATCTAAATGTTGCGCATGAATGTGTTAAAAACAAAATCGGGAGGGTTTTTTATTCATCTTCTGCTTGTATGTATCCTGAACACAACCAATTGGATGCAGATAACCCAAACTGTGAAGAAAGTTCTGCCTATCCTGCCAATCCTGATTCTGAATATGGTTGGGAAAAACTTTTTTCAGAACGTTTATTCTTAGCTTTTAGCAGGAACTATAAATTAAGCGTGAGAGTTGCAAGATTTCATAATATTTTTGGCCCAATGGGAACCTGGATTGGAGGTAAAGAAAAAGCACCAGCTGCCATGTGTCGTAAAGCTGCAGAAACAGCCGATGGTAGTTCAATTGAAGTTTGGGGTGATGGAAAACAAACAAGATCATTCTTACATGTTGATGAGTGCGTTGAAGCTGTCCTGAGATTTATGAGACAAGACCACTTCGATGGACCTGTAAATATTGGCTCGGAAGAGATGGTTACGATTAATCAATTGGCAGAAATGGCTATTAAATTATCAGGTAAAAATATTTCAATTGATAATCTTGAAGGTGAAGAATTTATAGAAAAATATGGTTTTTCTTGTCCTGTTGGTGTGAAAGGGCGTAATAGTGACAACAAACTTTTTAAGAATAAAATGGGTTGGGAAGTAAATCTTCCCTTAATTGAAGGCATGAAGACTACTTTTGAATGGATCGACGAACAGGTAAAACTTCAAAACAAATAAATGGCAAAAGACGATACTGTTGTAATTTTAGATCAGGCATCTGGCTATCTTCAAATAGATATGCTAGATGCGCTGTCTAAAAAATACAAAAAGTGTGTTATTATTGCAGGAACAATCGTAGAGAGAGAAACAAAACTATCAGAAGATTATGTTTGGCATGAAATAGTTAAATATGATAAAAAAACACCTGTACGTAGAATTTATACATGGGTGCTAGCTTCTCTACAAATGTTTTTTTTGTTGTTTTTTAAATATAGAGCAGCAAGGGTTATTGCGATTACTAATCCACCTTTTGCGCCCTTTGTTCCTTATATGTTAAAACTGAATTATGACGTACTCGTCTATGATTTAATTTTAGATGCTTTAGTCAATTTTTCATATGTTAAAAAGAAAAGTTGGATTGTTGAACGGGCCGAGAGTCTCTCTAAAAAGATGTTTAAGAATGCTCAAAATATTTATACTCTCACACCTGAACTTGCCGAACAAGTTCGAAACTATACAGATAAAGACATTAAAATAGTGCCAATATGGACCAACAACGATTTCTTTAAAAGAATTAATAAAGATGAAAATTTAATTATTGAAAAGCTACAAATCGATAAATCCAAATTTGTAGTCACTTATTCAGGAAACTTAGGCAAAACCCATCCAGTAGAATTAATTGTGGCATTAGCAGAAGTCTGTACTGAAGAAAATTTTTACTTTATCATTATTGGGGGAGGTCATAAATTTGAATTAATTAAATCTTTAATTGCAGAAAAAAATATAACAAATATAACACTACTCCCATGGCAACCGATAGAATTATTGCCTCACAATATGCAAGCAGGCGATGTAAATGTTGTAACCCTAGAGGAGGATGCATCGCATCTCAGCATACCAAGTAAAACATTTAATCTCTTGTCGGTAGGAAAGCCAATTTTAGCATTATGTTCTGAAAAATCTGCTTTAGCAAAATTAATTGATACCCATGCATGCGGAAAATCTTTCAAGTCTAAAGATTTATTATTGATTAAAGACTTTTTAATTGAACTAAGTATAAATCAAAAAAAGTACGATGATTATGCCGAAAATGCAAAAAAGGCATCGTTTAGCTTTACTAAAGAAAATGCAAAATCGTTCCTTTAATAAATCTTGATTAGACTTCACCGCTTTATTTTTTATGCTAACAATTGACCATCAAAAAAACATCAACAGTTTTTATAATGTACAAAAATATCATTAAACCGCTTTTAGATCGCTTAGTGTCTTTATTAGCAATTTTAATTCTGAGCCCTATTTTTTTGATTGTGGCTTTATGTTTAACATTTGTAAATAGTGGAACCCCCTTTTTTTTTCAGTCTAGACCAGGCGAAAATACACGTATTTTCAAAGTCATAAAGTTCAAAACCATGAATGATAAAAGAGGAAGTAATGGAAAACTCTTACCTGATAAAGACCGTTTGACCAGCATCGGTAAATTTGTAAGGAAAACGTCTTTAGATGAAATTCCACAACTGCTAAATGTCATCATAGGGGATATGAGTTTAGTTGGGCCACGTCCATTATTGGTGAGTTATTTACCCTTATATACAGATTTTCAAAAGCAAAGGCATTTGGTAAAACCAGGAATTACTGGCTGGGCACAAATCAATGGTAGAAACGCCATTTCTTGGGAACAAAAATTTAATCTTGATGTTTGGTATGTAAAACACCAAAACTTTGCTTTGGACCTAAGGATACTCTTTAACACTGTAAACAAAGTTATAAAATCTGAAGGTATCAATACCCAAGGGCAGGCAACGACCAAGCCTTTTACAGGAACTAAAGTTTAGTGGTTTGCTTTGGCAAACAGTTTAGTGAGTAGCTTGCGCTACTTGTTTATGTACAACTTCGTTGTTGGTTTAGGAGTTTAGTTAGTAGCTTACGTTATTTTTTTGGACACAGCTTCGCAGTTTGTTTAGGAGTTTAGTGAGTAGCTTATGCTACTTGTTTAGGTACAACTTGGTTGTTTGTTTAGGGCTTTAGTGAGTAGCTTACGCTGCTTGTTTAGGCACAACTTCGTTGTTTGTTTAGGAGTTTATTGAGTAGCTTACTCTGCTTGTTTAGGCACAGCTTCGTTGTTGGTTTAGAAGTTTAGTGAGTAGCTTAAGCTTACTTGTTTAGTCACAGCTTACGCAGTTTGTTTAGGAGTTTAGTGAGTAGCTTACGCTACTTGTTTGGTTAACAGCTTCGCTGTTGGTTTAGGAGTTTAGTTTGTAGCTTATGCTGCTGGATTATGAATTTAGTAAGTGTCTTATACCGCTTTTTTGAGAAATTAGCCATAGGCTAATAGTTAAAGAATAAAGTGCACAACTAAACCAGCGAACTCGCTCTAAACAGAGGACGCAGTCCTCAACTAAACAGGCAGCTTGCTGCCCAAACTAAACCAGCGAACCCGTTCGCGTCTAAACAGAAGACGAAGTCTTCAACTAAACAGGCAGCTTGCTGCCTAAACTAAACCAGCGAACCCGTTCGCGTCTAAACAGAAGACGAAGTCTTCAACTAAACAGGCAGCTTGCTGCCCAAACTAAACCAGCGAACCCATTCGCGTCTAAACAGAAGACGAAGTCTTCAACTAAACAGGCAGCTTGCTGCCTAAACTAAACCAGCGAACCCGTTCGCGTCTAAACAGAAGACGAAGTCTTCAACTAAACAGGCAGCTTGCTGCCCAAACTAAACCAGCGAACCCATTCGCGTCTAAACAGAAGACGAAGTCTTCAACTAAACAGGCAGCTTGCTGCCTAAACTAAACCAGCAACTTGTTGCCAACTCAACATAAATGAAAACCTACAGTTTCGAGAAGCTCAAAGTTTGGCAAAAATCTAAACAATGGGTAATTCACCTCTACAAATTGACTGAAACCTTCCCTAGAGAAGAAAAGTATGGTTTGGTCTCACAATTAAGAAGAGCAAGTGTTTCAGTGAGTTCAAATATTGCAGAAGGGTCTTCGAGGAAAACACCAAAAGACCAAAGACGTTTCTATATCATATCTTACAGTTCAATGATTGAAGTGTTGAACCAACTTATAATAGCTGAAGGATTAGGTTACATCAAAAACAAAGACCTCCAAGAAAGTAGAGTAAAAATTGATGAAATATTAGCGACGTTGGATGCTTTAACGAAAAGTTTAAGAATATAGTTTAGTGAGCAGCTTTCGCTGCTTGTTTAGACTCAGCTTCGCTGTTGGTTTAGGAGTTTAGTGAGTAGCTTACGCTACTTGTTTGGACACAGTTTTGCAGTTGGTTTAGGAGTATAGTGGTTAGCTTACGCTACTTGTTTTGACACAGCTTCGTTGTTGGTTTAGGAGTTTAGTGAGTAGCTTGATTTGCTTGTTGAGACACAGCTTTCGCTGTTGGTTTAGGAGTTTAGTGAGTAGCTTTCGCTACTTGTTTGTACACAGCTTTGCTGTTGGTTTAGGAGTTTGGTAAAGCTTGCGCTTTAGCGAACTTGTTCGCATCTAAACAGGCAGCTTGCTGCAAAGTGAACTCCTAAACTAGCGAACTCGTTCGCCCTAAACAAAGGACGTAGTCCTCAACTAAACCAGCAGCTTGCTGCCAACCCAACTCCTCAACCAGCGAACTCGTTCGCGTCTAAACAGAAGACGAAGTCTTCAACTCAACAGGCAGCTTGCTGCCCAAACTAAACCAGCGAACCCGTTCGCGTCTAAACAGAAGACGAAGTCTTCAACTCAACAGGCAGCTTGCTGCCCAAACTAAACCAGCGAACACGTTCGCGTCTAAACAGAAGACGAAGTCTTCAACTAAACAGGCAACTTGTTGCCCAAACTAAACCAGCGAACTCGTTCGCGTCTAAACAGAAGACGAAGTCTTCAACTCAACAGGGAGCTTGCTGCCCAAACTAAACCAGCCAACTCGTTCGCGTCTAAACAGAAGACGGAGCCTTCAACTAAACAGGCAGCTTGCTGCCCAAACTAAACCAGCGAACTCGTTCGCTCTAAACAGAGGACGCAGTCCTCAACTAAACAGGCAGCTTGCTGCCCAAACTAAACCATCGAACGCGAATTTGCAACTAAATAAACCACAAACTACTCAACTCCAAAAAAACCATTAAATTTACACTTATAAATCTTAGATTATGAAAGAAAAATTCCTAGATGCATTTAAAGAAGCCTTAGAAATTGAAGAAGTAAAAGTTGAAATGAGTGATGTTATGTCAGATTTTGATACATGGGATTCTATGTCTAGATTGTCTCTTATTGCATTACTCGACGAACATTTTGAAATAGAAATTAGTGATGATGAATTTGAAAACATGACCACAGTTCAAGATTTATACGATAAAGTTCAAATAAAAGTTCAAGCTAATGGCTAATTTGCAATTTAAGGATGTATCCATACTAGGGATGTCAGGGGCTGTGCCAAAGCATACCATAGTGAATAGAGACTATACAGCCCATTTCGATAAAGATACTGTTGGTGAGATTGTTGACAAAACAGGTGTAGAAGAGAGGCGCTTTGCACCAGACGGCATGACATCTTCAGACCTTTGCTTTGCAGCTGCAACGAAATTAATAGATGATTTGAAAATAGAAAAATCTGAAATTGATATACTTTTATTTGTTTCTCAAACCCCTGACTACAGAATGCCTGCAACCTCTATAAATTTGCAACATCGGTTGGGTTTGCCAAAATCTACGGCGGCATTTGACATTAGTTTAGGCTGCTCAGGCTTTATATACGGTCTATCTACTGCTTATGCTTATGCTCAAATGCCAGGCGTAAGAAAAGTGCTTTTATTGGATGGCGAAACCCGTTCCAAGGTTTATCATCCTAAAGACAGAAAAACTGGTTTTATTTTTGGAGATGCTGCAGTGGCTGCCATTATTGAAAAACAGACAGGAATAGGAGAAAGTTATTTTTCATTGAATTCTGACGGTTCAAAATCAGATCTGATAAAAATAGATGCTGGTGGCTACAGAAATCCGAGTTCGGCTGAAACAATTAAGGAAAAAGTAGTTGATGAACATGGCAATATCCGGACAGATGAGCATGGATATATGAATGGTGCAGATGTGTTTAATTTTGTGCTGAGAGAAATCCCCAAGAACATTAAAGAGACTTTAAAGTTTGCAGACAAAAGCATAGATGATTTTGATTATTTAATCTTTCATCAAGCCAATAAATTCATGAATGATTACCTAGCTAAGAAACTAAAATTAGATGTAATAAAAGTTCCTTCAACAATAGCTAAATATGGTAACACCTCTTCTGTATCTATACCCATTACTATTGTCGATCAACTGAGACATAAGTTGGAAGGTGAAAAACAACTATTTTTATGTGGATTTGGCGTAGGTATGTCATGGGCATCGGCATGTCTGCCTATAAATAATATAAAAATTTCAGAGATCATAGAAGTTGAATGAATAACCCATTTACACTTAAAGGGCAAACAATTTTAATTAGCGGTGCTTCATCTGGAATTGGTGAAGCAACGGCGATTGTTTGTGATCAATTAGGCGCAACTTTGCTTTTATTGGGTCGTAATGAGGTACGTTTAGAAGAGGTTAAATCCAAATTATCTTTGGGTGCACATAAATCTTTAGTCGTTGACCTGTCAGATTTTGAAGTTCTAGAACAGGTATTAAAACCTTTTTTAGAAAGTTCAGGGGCAATCCATGGTTTAGTAAATGCTGCTGGTGTTACATCTACTTTCCCATTTAAATTGTTTAAACCAGAAAAACTTGACGAACTTTTGAAAATCAATGTTCAAGCGGCGTTTTACTTAAGCAAATTGATGCTTAAAAAGATGAATAAATCAGGGGGGAGTATCGTTTTTATCAGCTCTATCATGGCAACACATGGCGAAAAGGCAAAAACACTTTATGCTATTAGTAAAGGTGCTGTCTCTGCTGGAGTAAAATCTATGGCTATTGAATTGGCAGCAAAAGGAATTAGAGTCAACTCTGTTGCGCCAGGAATTGTAAATACGCCGATGACGGCCTCTGCAACTTATAAAAAGAATGAAGAATTACTAAGATTAACTTTAAGCAAATATCCGTTAGGCTTTGGTGAGCCAGAAGATGTAGCTAATGCTTGTGCCTATTTGCTTTCTGATGCTTCAAGATGGGTGACTGGAACTGAAATGGTGCTGGATGGTGGATATACTGCGCAGTAGTTTAGTTAACAGCTGCGCTGTTTGTTTAGTATTTTGCTATCGCAAAATGTTTAGTCAGCAACTGGCATTGCTTGTTTAGGAGTTTGATCACGAACTAAAATAAGTTGACTAGTTTAAAGCGAAGCACTTAAATTAAAGCTTGAAGTAATTCACGATCAACTCAACAGAAGACGTAGTCTTCAACTCAACAGCCAACTTGTTGGCGACTCAACTCTTAAACCAGTTACTCATTGCTATCGCAAAATGTTTAGACATATCTTCGTTGTTGGTTTAGTAGTTTAGTCAGCAACTGGCGTTGCTTGTTTAGACACAGCTTACGCTGTTGGTTTAGGAGTTTAGTTAGTAGCTTGCGCTACTTGTTTAGGCACAGTTTCGCTGTTGGTTTAGAAGTTTAGTGATTATCTTTCGCTACTTGTTTAGAAACAGCTGCGCTGTTGGATCATGAATTTAGTAAGTGTCTTATACTGCTTTTTTGAGAAATTAGCCATAGGCTAATAGTTAAAGAATAAAGTGCACAACTAAACCAGCGAACCCGTTCGCTCTAAACAGAGGACGTAGTCCTCAACTAAACAGGCAGCTTGCTGCCCAAACTAAACTAGCGAACTAGTTCGCTCTAAACAGAGGACGTAGTCCTCAACTAAACAAGGAGCTTGCTCCAAAACCAACTCCTAAACTAGCGAACTAGTTCGCTCTAAACAGAAGACGAAGTCTTCAACTAAACAGGCAGCTTGCTGCCCAAACTAAACCAGTGAGCTTGCTCACCCTAAACCAATTACCCGTTGCTAACTTATAATATAAAAATCAACCTCAAAAACATAAAAATATGGACAGAATAATCATAGTAGGCTCCGGTGGGCATGCCGCAGAATTAAGGGACTATATTAACCACAACAATAATGCAAGGCCAGCAGATCGGATTGAAGTCATAGGCTATATTGATGATGATGAATCAACTTATGAACATTATGGATTTTCAGAACCCTATTTGGGAGGGATTCAGGATCATAAAATTTTAGAGGATGCCAAATACCTGATGGGCATTGCAAACTTAGAGTATAGAAAAAAAATCATTGAAACATTAGTATCTGAAGGTGCTAAATTTAGAGGACTTATTCATCCCACAGCTATAATATCACCTTCGTGTGTTATCCATCATACAACTGTTATCTCTCATAATGCTTCTGTTGGTGCTAAAGCTGAAATAGGTGCCTATAACATGCTAAATTCAAGATGTACAATAGGGCATGATACGAAAATGGGAGATTACAATTTCATCAGTCCACAAGTAGCGATCTCTGGTAATACAAGTATTGGAAATGAGAATTTAATCGGGACAAATGCATGTACAATTCCAGGAATCAAAATAGGAAATAATAATAAAATTGCAGCCGGAATGGTTATTTACAAGCCTATCGAAAACGATAGCACCGTTATATTTAGGCATAAGGAAAGATTGATTGTAAAGAAAGAATAAATACTCTTTCAAAATTTCTAAACTTCAAACCTCCGCAGTTTTTCATATTGTGTGGGGGTTTTTGTTTTAAAATTAATAATCCCTAAAGTCACCGCTTAAACTTGACCACATATCCAATTCCTTGAAGTACCACCCAACATTCTTTTTTATTTACATATTGGACAGTCCCTTCTATGTTTTCAAAGCCTAATTCAGTCATGTCTAATTTTTGACCTGGACGCAACTGATCTAGTTCATGAGACTCGAATTTGCTATCTCCTAAAATTGACCTTAAAGTATCAACTTCCGCTTCAGCGACCACAGCAGGTTTGCCGTCCCAGAATAAGTAACGGATAGCCAAAGGCGATTCTAAAGCCTTTGCTCTTCGCTTATTTTCAATTTTCACCAATAGCATTGATGGCAAAACAGGCATTTCTACTTTTTTCTTCCTATCACTCCAAACTCTAACTTCAGTTCGGGTTGGGCAGTAAGCCTCAATACCTGAGGTATTTAATTGCTCAGATAGCTTTTTTTCTCCACGTGGTTTTGTGTAGAGTACAAACCATTCTTTTTTAGCGTCCTTTTGCATTTTTTAATTTAGGATTGAAGTTTTATTCCAAATCAAAGCTATAATGTCACAATAAATTGTTTTACCGAAACGAATTCGGCATAGGCTTTTTCGCCTGCTTTTTGTCAAAAATAATGATTGTAGCCAAGGCTATGCTTATCATCTTCAATTGAAATCATTCAAAAAACCTGTGCTGAGCTACGTCGTAGTATGATTCAATTTATTCGCAGGAGATTATAAATTTAATTTTGCATCATTTTATGAAAGTGCAAGTTAAAATATAATCGCTTTCTTGCAAACTTAAATTTTTTATTAAAATGAAAGATGACAATGTTATAGACCTCATCCAACCTGTTTTATATTCAATTTTGGCTACTAAAACAGCGAGGTTTAGTGAGACTTTTACATAAATTTAACTGCTAAATCAAAGTTGATGATGGAATTTATTAAATCCTTACCTACACTCAGTAATCTATTCGTTATCTGGGTGTTATTGTATTTGTGGCTTCGATTCAGAACATATAAGTTTCAGCGATTAGTCTTGATTACTGGGTCTATATGTCTTTTGATTTGCATAACAAGTTATGTCCCGAAATTGATAGTCACAACTATCGAAAAGCACTATTCAGTGCTTGACCCTCAAGCCTTAGATCAAGATAAAACCTACTTTATTCATGTTCTCGGTGCAGGTTATAATCTAAACCCAGATTTACCGGCACTAACACAGCTAGGGTCCACAAGTCTTTCTCGTTTAAGTGAAGGGATACGTGTCTTTCGCTTACTAGACAAGCCTGTATTAGTCACTTCAGCCTATTCTAAATATGGTTTAGAAAGTCAGGCTTCAGTCACTCGAAAAGCAGCAATTGAACTGGGTGTTTCCCCACAACATATCCGAATGTTAGAGAACCCTTCCACTACTTTGGAAGAAGCCCAAGCTTTCAAATCGAGATTTGGAACCTCTGCTCAAGTCATTATTGCTACAGATGCTATGCATATGTCACGTGCTATGGATATTTATCGCGATCTTGGCTACCAGCCGATAGCTGCCCCAACCAATTTTCAGGTTCACTTCGGTCCAAAAGCTTATAATGGACTTAGCATGCCTAGCTACCAATCTTTTCAGCTGAGTAACCGGATTTTTAGGACAGTTTTAAAGCAGGGCTATTATTTGGCATTCCATGCAAGGCGATAGCCGCGACGAGGAATCTCCCATTCCGTGCAAGGCGATAGCCGCGATACGGAATCTTTTCAAGTGATGTTCTGAATACTAAAAAGATCTATCTCAACGTGGCTTCGATACAACCCGCTACAAAAAAGCGGGTCACTCAGCCACCGGTTCACTATTGTCATTCCTACAGAGAAGTTCTTTTTACTTCGACGAGGAATCTTTCCCATTCCGTGCAAGGCGGTAGGCGCGATGCGGAATCTTTTTAAGTGATGTAATTTCTTATTTAAGCTATAGCTACCTTTTTGTTGTTTTTATTAAAATTTGAATTGTCAATTTTGAAATTTTAAATATGAAATATAGGTCGTCTACCAGTTCTAGGTTGTCACTTCGAGTGATTTTCGGTAGAAAATTGTATCGAGAAGTGGTTTTAAGTTATTAGCTTAATTGAGGTCTCTATATCATTTATATTCTCATTCATTTTTTCCATTGATGAAAAAACGAACCAATCCCCAAAGCTTTGGGGACTAGGCTCACGAAATTCTTCCTAAAATTATCGCTCACCCTCTAAATTTTAGAAACTCGGCTTAAAACAGCCTCAGACAGTCTAAAATTTTACGAGGCTTTTGCTTCAATTTTTACGCCTTAATTTAGTAGGCCCTTTTCTAATTTTCGTAAAACTTGAAGCTTCGAGGATGTCACTTCGAGTGATTTTCGATAGAAAATTGTATCGAGAAGTAGTTTTAATTCAGGAGCTTAGTCGAGTTCTCGATACAATGGTTTTGGTCTATCGCCACAAACCCATTACTCGAACTGACAGATG